>Ga0193726_1000057_pt1 | contig 215721 bp, 174 predicted proteins | sample H2c1metaG_FD_144928 | JGI IMG/M metagenome (GOLD analysis project Ga0193726, IMG submission 144928) | Soil microbial communities from a riparian zone of the East river system, Colorado, United States - H2c1 | ecosystem: Environmental > Terrestrial > Soil > Riparian zone | place: USA: East...
CACGTGCCGCCGACACCAGGCACCTGCGCCTGACCGCCCAGCTTCCCTTCCGTGCCGACTTCGCGCGCCACGCGGGTGACTTCTCCGGCGAAGGCGTTCAGCTGGTCCACCATGGTGTTGATGGTGTCTTTCAGTTCCAGAATTTCGCCCTTCACGTCCACAGTGATTTTGCGGGACAGGTCACCACGCGCCACGGCGGTCGTAACCTCCGCGATGTTGCGCACCTGCGCCGTGAGGTTGCCGGCCATGGCGTTTACGGAGTCCGTCAAATCTTTCCAAGTGCCCGCGACGCCCGGCACTACCGCCTGTCCGCCCAACTTTCCGTCGGTGCCGACTTCGCGCGCCACGCGAGTGACTTCGGAAGCGAAGGAGCGGAGCTGGTCCACCATGGTGTTGATGGCTTCCTTCAACTGCAAAATTTCGCCGCGCACGTCCACGGTGATCTTGCGCGAGAGGTCGCCGCTGGCCACGGCGGTGGCCACTTCCGCGATGTTACGCACTTGGCCGGTGAGGTTGCTGGCCATGGAATTTACGGAGTCCGTCAAGTCTTTCCAGGTGCCGGCCACGCCGGGCACTTGCGCCTGACCGCCCAACTTTCCGTCGGTGCCGACTTCGCGCGCCACGCGCGTCACTTCCGCGGTGAACACCCCGAGCTGTTGAATCATGGTGTTGACGATGGCGGCGGAGCGCAAAAATTCGCCTTCCAGCGGGCGGCCATCCACGTCGAGTCGCACGGTCTGTGTCAAATTTCCTTGGGCAACCGCGGCGATCGCGCGGGTAACTTCCGTGGTGGGGCGCAGCAAATCTTCCACCAGCGTGTTGACAGAACTTTCCATTTCGCCCCACGCGCCCTTGGATTGATGGAAGCGGGTGCGCTCGCGCGTTCTTCCCTCTTTACCGACCACCTGCCCGACGCGCCTTAGTTCATTGGCCATCTGCTGGTTGGCGGTGACGATTTCATTGAAGGTGTCGGCAATTTTTCCCGCCAGACCGGTCCACGCGCCGGGAAGGCGCACGGAAAAATCTCCATCACGCATGGTTTGCAAGCTTGCAAGAATCGCAGTCAGTTCGCCGGAGGAAACGTTGCCGTTGCTACTCGCGCCGTTATTTTTTCCGTTACGCGCGGGGACGGTTTTGCCGCCGGGCGGCGAACCGCCGCTAACTAGACCGTCACTCTTCTCCGCGTCTATGCGCGCTTCTAAAGTTTCGGTGCCTCGTGTAGTCGCGTCCTGGCTGGTGCGCTTCATGAATTGTTTCTCCTCAACGACTTACGCGGATCGGTATGAGAATCATCGCTCGAATAAGTGCCTAAACGTACAGAAAACCGGAGCCGAACGGGTAAAAGACCCTTAGAAAGCTCTTTACTTAACTAACATGATTGGAGGTAGGTTGCGTCTACAGTGTTTCCTGTAGGGCCGCTTGGAAGTACTGACAATAGTGGCGGGCCACGGGGACCTAAACATGGCGGAGGCGTGTGGGATTCGCACCCACCATTCAATAATCCGTAGTCCAGGGGGGACCAAAAAGTTTCTTTATTGCTTAAGTGCATTCGTTTCCGCATTTCGGATATGCGCTTTTAGGAACTAGTCACGGAACACAAGATGGAAAAGCCCGCGAGCGAAGCCCTTAAATTAAGTGTGCGAAACCATCTGCAAATCGGATTTCTGCTCAGTTGCACCAATGTGGAAGTTCACGAGGACGGAGTGCAGGTCCAACAGATATTTGTTACGGACTATCCAAACCCGTCGTCCCGCTGGGCATCGCGGGCTGCACCAGGCAGCACATGGCAATCTCACAACAACTCGCGATACGGCGAATCAGTCATCACCAGACGCGCGGCAGGTTGGCAATTTGAACAAAAGTCTGGAAATCTCATAGAGTTTTGACACAACACCCTTGCTGCATTGCAGCAATTGGTCGGACCTGCAACTGCTTTGAATGTAGTACTGCCTGCCACTACTGCTTCATTGCAGACAATCCGCGCCAATCTTGGTAACGCACGACCATATTCCTCTCTAATGATTCAACAATCTGTTCCAAAACCGCTTGGTCCTGGCCGGCGCTTTGTGTCCACTGCAGGTGCCGCGCCAAGGTCGCCATCTCCAGTATTTGACGTTCCTTGCCAGGCGCGTCGCCGGCCAGAGGTTTCGCTTGTGCGCACGCCCGCATGTCAGCATCTATCACTTTCAGAAGATTTTCCTGACTGAGCATTTTTCACCGATCCACGCCAAAACAATAAAGGTCAGTGACAACTCCTCGCAACTGAAGCGCATATTCGCCACGGGCAAGCGGCTGCTGTGGCGTTATACGGTAGGAGTTCTCACTATATTCCTCGAATCGAATTGGGAGGGCGCCCTCATCCAGCTTCGAGGTGGCACTGCCACCCAAGACGGTACCGTGACCCTGGGTCATCATCATTTCACGGTGATCCTTCGATGTCTTCAGGAGCCGCAACTCATATCGAAACGATAGATCCACTGAGGAGCGGCCACGAACAACCAATTGAGCAAATCGGATCGATGAATGAGCGGGTTTTATTTCGGCGAACACTTTCACCGTTGCGTGGCCAGGTAGCGCTTTGAGCTTGGAGCGGAACGCCGTCATATTCTGGTGATCGATTTCGCTCAGTTGGCCATTCGTGTCAAAAAGACGTCCATGTACTGCGGTTGTGCAACAGCTGGCGAAGGAGTTGTCTGGGCCTTCGATGCATACACAATCAGCAGCGCGAATAGTAGCGACAAGAAAATAACGCGGGAGAGTAAGTGTTTGAGCACGAATCCTCCGGGGTGCGCGCATTATACGGCAGCTCCGGCGCTCCTTGGGGCGAAAGCGGGCAGCCCTGAAGAGAGTCTAGAACTGGGGGGCCAAATTCACTATCCTCAGTGCGCGAGGTGCCGTGTGGGGGGACTGAGTTTCCTCATTTACCCGTGGGGATTTATTGTTCAAGGAATTGCGCTTTGGCACTTCGTCAAGCGACGTCCAGAGAACTATTGGCTTTACATCATCATTTTCGGCGGAGTGCTGGGAGCCGGAGTGTACATGATTGTCGAGGTAGTCCCCGACCTCGGGTTACTACGTGGGGCGTTTCAGGGATTCGGAAAGCGGTCACGAATCAAAGCTTTGGAGACACAGATTCTGGACAATCCTTCCGCCGGAAATCTGGAAGAATTGGCCGAACTGAACTTTGAGCAAGGCAAATATCGGGAAGCGCGAGAGGCGTTGAATCGGGCCATCGCGTCTCGCGCGGATTCGCCACACGCGTTCTATCTGAGAGCAAAATCTTCGCTGGAGATGGGCGAGCACGCCGTAGCCATACCCGATTTGGAATATGTAGTAGCGAAGGATCCGAAATTCGACTACTACCGCGCAACAGGATTGTTGGGCGACGCATACGCTCGAACGGGAGATTTGGAAAAGGCAGGGGTGTATTTCGCGCCCGCCGCTCAGTTTTCGACAACTCCAGAAACGTTGTGTAACTATGCGAACTTTTTGAAACTCTCCGGGAGAAAGGAGGAGGCCCTAGAGTGGTTACAAAACCTAGCCGCGAAGAAGAAAACGCTGCCGACATACATGCGGCGAGCGGCTCGGCCGTGGTTTAAAAAGGGCAAAGGTTTACAAAAAGAATTGGCTCAGTAATGTCGTCAGAGGAAGTCTGCTCCCTATATAGGCGTACGCGTCCTCGGCGAAAGAAGCGTTCGGGGAACTAGGGGTGGATGAATGAACACCTTTTGTTCATACCAAGTATGTTAGGGGTTGCGACATCAGGAGGGCGCACTATCGAGGGTTGGCTTTGCGTTGTCTTGCGGCTCGCAGCGAAGTCAGACACTCGCCCAGGGCCACCATTCCGCGATCCTTATTCACCACAGCGTCAACACCAAGGTCGAGTGGGTTCACCCCGTGCATCATAAATTCGTGGGCGGTGAATAAAATGATTGAGGTCGCGGGCAACAATTTCTTTAATCGTGGCGCGGCCTGAATTCCGGTCATAACTGGCATCGACGCATCCAAGATTACGAGGTCGGGTTTGAGGTCGGCCGCTCTCTCAATGGCGGCTTGTCCATTGGCTGCTTCGCCACACACCACAAACTCCGCTTCTTCAAGGAAGTCGCGCAACAATTTACGGATGTAGGGGACATCGTCGACAATGAGGACCCGCTTGGGCTGCACCCTGTTCGGCTTGACTGCACTTGCCATGCCAGCAAGTTGAATCCTTTAGAGGCAATTTTCATATACCGGCGTATGTGTACCGTGGAGTATGCCATGGCGTCAAATTTCGGGCACTATCCGGCCAATTTGCCCTTTACGGTAAGAACTTCGGAAAGCTATTTTGTAGGGGAGCCGGTATCTTTTGGATCAGCCTCCACCGTCACGTTCACGTGAGCCCCAGGCTTTAATTTCACCTGCCTGCCGCTTTCATCTTCCAAAGCGTTCTCTATGCGAATCTCTCTATATAGTTCGTCTGCGCCTTGGATCGCAATCTCTGCTTTTTCCGGCTCACTGGGGATCGGAGGCTCGATAATCTTTTGCACTATTCCAGGTTTGGTAGTCTTTGCCAATTTGGCCACCTCTTCCTACGAGACAATAAGGGATGGGTGGATTGAGAATACAGCAAAACTGGTAGACAGTCATAAACTTATCCCCTCGCGAACATTGATAGCCGATGACAGCACAAACGCACGTATGGTCATGCGTGAGTTTTTGAAAGGCGTTGCAGATATCGAGATTTGTGGAGAAGCCGTGAAGGATTGGACGCCATCGAACAGGCCAAGGCGCTAAATCCCGATTTGATCTTGCTCGATCTATTAATGCCACGGATGAACGGAGCTGAGGTGGCGTCGACATTAAAGAAGACGACGCCGGATATTTTGGATAATCCTCTTCACGATGAACAGCGAGAACATCGGCAAAGCGTAGACGGCCGCCATCGGGGTCAACGCGGCATTGTCGAAGCCGGACGGCATGCGCCAATTGGCTGCGTGCGTTCAAGACATACTCGTCTCAGCGCGAAGTTAGGCCAGTGGCTAAACAGCTGCCAAACATTGACAGTAGTCAAGGGCGGACCGACAAGCGAAACCCAGTTCGGGAACTGTAATCTTGAATCGCAATGAGGGTGAACGACTTCTGTGATTTGTTGACCTTCTCGCCAGAACCTTACCGCTGTAAATTGGCATCGAAAGAACTGTCGCCCTTCAATTGCGAGGAGCGCCATGTTCATCCCGATGTGGGTGCTGTATATCGCGGGCGGTTTGGTCATTGCTCACGTCAGTATGCTGCACATTGAGCGACGCAACTTGCAGAAGGCGCTCGCCGAAGTTCAACTGCAATATGAGGAGTGCCCACAGGTACTTGAAGAACTTGAAGAAGCCTGCCCTGACGAGAACGGTGAGCACTACTGAGTGCTACCGTGATCGCTGAGACTTAAAGTCAGGTGAGTTCAGCGGAAGCCGAACAGGGAAATCTTGGTGAGCGGCGTTCCATATCCGGCGAAAAATATACTCTTCGTTCTCATCAGTCATCCGGGGGAGAATTTAGTCACTCGGGGACTTCCGTGTATCACCGGAATCCAACAACCGCCCTTGGACCAGAGTCGAACACGCTGAACGACGCAAGGGGATAGTTATGTAACCACCTTGCACGACTTGTGAGTTGTTCTTCCCCAGGTCTACTGTCCACGGAGGAATCAATGCACATTTTGGTAGCACTCTGGCGTGTCGATCAACGTTGCGTGCGAGCCATTCAGCGCGATAATCGCTCCCTATACTCCCTTCACCTGTCGCTGTAACTTCGCCTCCTATTGCTTCAGTGGTTCTTCACAAACAGGTGGCGGTAGGCGAACGATGTCAGCGGCAGCGAGAGCCAGGATTTCGAAGCCCACGAAGGCGCGCTGGGCGAAGTTCAGAGCTGAAGAAGCAAGAAAAACGAAGTAAACGCTATTCTCTCCTAAACCCGCAAACGCAACACAATCGAACCCGGCTACCGAAAAGTGGTTTTTGGGCGTATCCAGCGCATCAATCTGGTAATTTCGTATACTTGACCTGTGTATTGTGACTAACTGAATAGTGGCGCAAATGGGATCGGACAAATCTCCGCGTACCACTGCACCGGACCTCCTACGACGGGTTAATGAGCGGTTTGGCGTGCTTCCGAACTTCTTCCGGCTCTCACCGGAGACCCCCGAGATCACGGAAAAACTGTGGGGATTTGCTCAAGCAGCCTACCTCGATAGCCCGCTACCGTCGGTCTTTAAGGAACGACTTTTCGTCCACCTGTCCCGCTTCTGTGCAGTCCGCTATTGCGTCGCTCGTCACGCGGGATTCCTGATTGGTCTTGGGCGGCCGGCCGGTGACAAGAATGCCCGCGCTGAAAGCGTCGTGGATGTAGTCCAACTGCTGCGGCGGCCATTTCCACGCGGCCCTGAGCTAAAGTCACGCCTCGCGTCTTGCTTAGATTGTCCCGCGCCGCTCGTCGAATTGCCAACAGCCAACACTCGCATGGAAGACGTGCTGTTTTCTCTCACTAGTCATGTTTTCTTGCAAACGGCGGACGCCGCCGAATGCCTCGATGCCCTCGAACGTTTGTTGGGCACGGTCCAACTGCAGTACCTGCTGCTTTTCTTGGCCTTTGTTCGCGCAGCTCACTATTGGACCAGGGTCCACCCCGAAATTGAGTTCGAGGAAGACATCAAGCAACTTCTTGCGACGCATGAAGCTCTTGCTAACTGTATTCTTGAGGATCCAGAAGCCAACACAGAGAAGATCACACAATCAATTTTGGACGAGCTTCCGTTATTACGTTTGAAAGCCGATAAGGCCACCGGATTGCTTGCTTCGATCGTAGATTCTTCCGATGATGCGATCATCAGCAAAACTTTAGACGGCGTCATTATCAGTTGGAACGCAGGGGCCCAGCGACTCTTTGGATACACGGCCGAAGAAGCCATAGGCCAGTCTGTCTCGATGATCATTCCTATTGATCGCCTGAGCGAGGAAACCACAATCCTCGCACGACTCAGACAAGGCGTGCGGATCGATCATTACGACACCACTCGCCGGCGAAAAGATGGCACCGACCTTGACATCTCACTGTCAATTTCCCCGATCAGGGACGCCACAGGACAAATCATCGGTGCTGCGAAAATAGCCCGGGACATTTCCGGACGTAAGCGCATCGAGCGTGATTTGCATGAGAGCGAACAACGTTTTCGCTCACTGGCTGATGCGCTCGATACTCAAGTGCAATTTAGAACTGTAGAGTTACAGAGACGAAACGCGGAGATCCTTCAGCAGTCAGATCATCTTCGAGCGCTGTCAGGAAGACTGATGTTTGCTCAGGACGAGGAACGCCGACGCATTGCCCGAGAACTGCACGACAGCGTCGGCCAGAGCCTGGCGGTATTAGGAATGAGCCTTTCGCGGATCGAAGATTACGCGCAAAGTGATCCTACGCGATTGGCAAACAGTATCAAAGATGCTCACGATTTAATTAAGAATCTAACTCAAGAAATACGCACGACGTCATATCTTTTACATCCACCAATGCTAGATGAAAGCGGACTGTCGTCGGCAATCCGCTGGTATATTGACGGCCTGACGGAACGCAGTGCCCTCACTATTGAGGTGAACATTGCCGACAACCTCGAAAGACTTGCACCGGAAGTGGAACTCGCCATATTTCGACTGGTGCAAGAATGCTTGACGAACATACATCGCCATTCAGGAAGCAAAACTGCGGTAATCCGTATCAGTCGGCAGTCCGACAAGGTTTGTGCGGAGGTTCAGGATCACGGCAAGGGAATTTCGCCAGAACGATTGGCGGTCGGCGTTGGAATTAGAAGCATGCGAGAACGTGTGCGCCAATCTGGTGGCGAACTGATCGTAGATTCTAATTCTTTGGGTACAAAGATTACGGCTATCTTCCCAACTAGTTCCGTCTGAGACTTGGGCTTTCAATTGTGCGCTCAGGCGTTGATCAGAAGTCGACTGTCATTAATTCCTCAACCGGCGCTCCATATCATTGGCTAAGCACGCTTCAAATCCGCCGGGGCAGGAGTTTAATATAGCTTTACCAGTGCTCGTCCCTATTCCCCATACCTTGACGGCGTGACATAACGAAGAGTTGGCAGCCGCCTTTACAGCGCGTCTGAAAGAAACCGAAGGACAGATCAACCGGCTCGAAGAAGTCGCCAAATTACTCGATACCACTCCAACGGGGAAAAAGTGCAAGGGCATGGAAGGCGTAGTCGAGGAGGGCGCTGAGGCTTTGGCTGACAGCTTCGGCGCAAAGGTGTTCTTGGACAAAACGTGCCTGTACTCGACACTTATTCCGGCGATTAAAAGCTGCGTGACCGTTCCGAAGAAGCCTCTGCCGCAAAAAGCAAAGAAGGCGTCAGGCTCGACTAGTTGACCACAGCACGAGCATACGTGTTTCGTTTGCCTCAAAGGCCGTTCAGGCTTGCTACGCCGTCAGGACTTGGGGCAGCCAAGCGGTACCATCTTGCAGTACGACGATAGTCGCATTTACCTTTGAAGTTGGTGATGCCACCATAGGTAAAAGGGCCCACACCGATGGCCATGAAACCCAAGAAACCCAAGAAAACAGAGCCGTTCGACGTTCATCAATATCTCTCAGATGCTGGCGTATCGCGGCGCATTGCGAGTTTCAAAAAAGGGCAGGTCATATTTTCGCAGGATGACACCTGCGATGACGTTCTATACATTCAATCAGGAAATGCCAAGGTAACCATTGTAAATCCACAGGGCAAAGAAGCGGTTCTGGCAATTGTGGGGCCCGGTGATTTTCTGGGTGAAGGCTGCATTATCGGTAACCCGGTACGCATGGCCACGGCGACAGCAATCGCGCCGCTGAGTGCGATGAGCATTGAAAAAACAGAGATACTGCGCGTGCTCCACGATGAACAGGAGTTCGCAGGAAAGTTCATTCGCTACATGCTGGAGCGCAACATCAAGATTGAAGCCGACTTGGTGGATCAGTTGTTCAATTCGAGTGAGAAGCGATTGGCCCGCGCTCTTCTGATACTTGCCCGTTACGGGAAAGAAGGCGAGCCGGAAACGATAGTGGCCAAAATATCGCAGGAGACTTTGGCGGAGTTGGTCGGGACCACCCGGAGCCGCGTGAATTTCTTCATGAACAAATTCAGGAAGCTGGGATTTATCCACTATAATGGCGGCCTCCAAGTACACAGCTCGTTATTGAACGTCGTACTGCACGACTAGCGCAGGTCTGACTTTCTGCCGGGCGAGTCGGTCTCCGGTCTGATCAAGCGCTGCAAAAACGCGAGTACACTTATGTCCCCCAACTTGGATAGCTCTCTCTGTTGAAAGGCCCTACGGAATAAGATTAGACGTCTGCCCTTTCGGAGGTGGAACCCGAATGAGTCCGCTACTTCGCTCTCTTGTTCTTTTCAGCCCTGAACTTTGCCCAGCGCGCCGTCGTCGCCTTCGAAATCCTCGCCCTCGCTGCCGCGGACATCGTTCGCTTACGGCCAATTTGTTTGTGAGCGATCACCGGCTCCTCAGTCGAAGTGGCGCTCGAACCATTCAGACCACGGCACGTCCATTGCCGTCATCCTGCCGATTACTTGGAATAACAATACGGACATCAGTGCCCGAGAGTAAGCGCCGGCTGAACGCGGAATCAATTGCCCCTTGGTCGCGGCTCACGAAACTTACCCGCGCTTCCGGCTGTCCTTAATCTGTTGAGCATATTTCTCGCGCGCATCAACGACAGCCTGCAGCAAAGATCCAAAGTGCGTGGTCTCAGCTACAATAGCGATTGCGACGAATTCTGAGGCCAGCAACCCATATGCCCGCAAAGAAAGGCGTGGCCTCACGTGCCCACGGTGTGGTCGCGTAATGCCGCTGTCTAAGGCCGTCTTTCGTGAAGACTTTCGGTGCATCTTGTGCGAGGCTCCGGTACCCGTCTCGCTGGCGTATTCACGCACCCTGGTTGTACTCAGCATTGTTATCAGCTTGGCTGCCTTGTGGAGACTGGGAACCCCGTTCCTGCTGCTACTCGTGCTATTTTGCCGTTTGGTTTTGTTATTCTTACAGGCGTGGCACGGATTGCTCCATTCGCTGTATCGCCTCGCGTTTACGTGGGCAAGCCAAGCTCTATGTCAAAACTCGATGGCGGAGGCGTGTGGGAGTCGAACCCACCATTCAATGTTCTGTTGACCAGGGGTGAATCAGATTCGTCCAGCCCCAACAATGACTCTGCAACTCTTGTGTTGTCAGTATTTCGACAGGATAGGTCAAAGTCTGGATTTTCAGTGAGCCACGGCAGCACGTGGCGGATTCTAGCATAGCCGCCTCAGCCGGGCCCCCTCACGTACGGCTCCCGGTTCGACGTTCAATGGTGGTCAAAGGAGTTTGAAATCACGCCGGACCTTGCTGAAGGAAATGGTGCAGCATCTCGGCACCTCGGCGGAAGCGATAGGTGAGGCGCGGAATTGGGATACGATGGGTTAAGCGGGCGAGAAAATACCCGGCGAACGTCCTCAAGTGGCCGAGAACATTGCGCGTTCCAAACCAATGTAGTAGAAATTTAACTTAGAGGAACCTCTCTCCTCTTTTGCTTGGGAGTCGTATGGAACCGAATATCGAACCAGCGGTCATCTCCGCCAGGCCAATTCAGCTCCTTAGTGAAATCATGACGGGCTTGCGTCACCGGTACGCATCCCTCAACGACGTTCATTATGAAGCCGCCTGGACCGACAGTTGGATCCACTGCCGCTGCCATCACAAACATCTGACACTGATTGATGCCGCTAAGTGCGGTATGCCGCAGCCGGGCTTCTATGTTTTGGCGGTTGACAGCGGTTCCCCAAGAGAATTAACCACGGAAGAGGACCAGGTAGTGAATCGATTCCGATTTTCCGGGGTCAAAGAAACACTCTCTGTCCATCCAAGCCCTGCCGAGAAGCCCGTTACACCTTGATATCGTTTCTACGAGTTCAACTGTTGCTCGCGGATTCCGGTCTAAGCAGGCTTGAGCTTGCAATACACTTTTCGTCCTGCCTACGAATACCAACCTTTCACGCACCCCATAGCACCTGTTGATTGCAGTGGGACGCGAGTCTTGGCGATATACTTTGTTCGAAACGCCGGAGCACCAGTGCTGATGCTTGTGAACCATTTTCCTCCTTCGGAAGTTGCGGCAAGAATTGCCGTGTCTTTGGGCATCGGACTGCTTGTAGGAATCGAAAGAGAGTGGTCGAACAAAGACCTCGGTGCGCGAACGTTCGCGTTGACAGCCTTATTGGGAACGATTGCAGCTCTATTTTCCCCACTGGCCGCCAACGTGTCGATGATCGGTGTTTTTCTGATCGTTGTTTTCGCAAACACTCGGAGTCTATTAGTTGATAGGTCGCTTGAAGCAACCACTTCAGCAGCATTGCTCGTGATCTACGTTTTAGGAGCAATGGCGGGTGAAGGGCATTTGTTTACTCCCGTGGCAGCTGCAATTCTTATGACGATGCTGCTCGCCTGGAAGGTGGAACTGCATCGATTTGCAGGTGGATTGCAGCCAGCGGAAATTCGAAGTGCCGTCCTTTTGGGCCTTCTGGGGCTAGTCATATACCCCGTTCTTCCCAACCGTTTTGTTGATCGATGGGAACTAATTAGTCCTCGCCAAGCGTGGATCACCGTCATAGCCATCGCGGGCATCGGATTTATTAACTATGTTCTTCTGAAAATACACGGCACCAGAGGGGTATATCTCAGTGGCTTTCTTGGTGGCTTCGTAAATAGTAGCGCCGCAGCGGTCGAACTTGCCTCTCCAGTCGGAGTGACCGGGACACCGTTAAGCGTTGCTGTCGCCGCTCTCCTACTCTCGCTCGTGGCCATGTTCGCGCGCAATTTGCTGATTCTGGCGCTCTTTTCGCCTTCGGCGGTGCTCACCGCCGCAGGACCGATACTTGCGATGGCAATTGCGGCGCTATTCTTTGTTCGGCGTTCGAAAGAATTGGCTCAGTAATGTCGTCAGAGGAAGTCTGCTCCCTATATCGTGCTAGACGTCCTCGGCGAAAGAAGCCTTCGGGAAACTAGGGTGGATGATGCACACCTTTTGTCAGGACCTTCAGTATGCATGGCGAATGCTTCGCAGGAACTCCCTGCTGACGACGGTGATTGTCGCCTCGTTGGCAATTGGAATCGGCGCAAACGCGGCCATTTTTAGCGTTGTAGACGCTCTACTGCTTCGTCCGCTTCCATATCCGCATCCGGAGCGGCTGGCTGCAGTGTGGCTACATTCTCCGGCGCTTGGAATCTTTCGCGATTGGCCCTCGCCGGGCGAATACATCGACGTCCAGAAGGAGAACCACTCTTTTGAAGATATGGCGCTGGCGCAGAGTCGGATTTTTGTACTGACGGGCCGTGACCAGCCCGAGCGGCTTTTCGGAGTGAGGACGCAATCGAGCCTGTTAAAGATTCTCGGCGCCAAACCTTTACTTGGCCGTTTGCTGCTGCCGGAGGAGGACAAGCCCGGCAAACCGAATTCAGTGGTGCTAAGCGAGCAAGTATGGAAGCGCCTGTTCGATTCAGACCCAGGGATCTTAGGGAAGGCAGTCGTGCTGAACGGCAACACGTTCACGGTCGCGGGCATACTGCAGCGCAGTTTCTCCCTTAGCGCCGAAGTGATGCCGTCAGAAGTCCCCATGGAAAAAATAGATGTCTTCGTGCCATTGCCACTTGGAGCCGACGCAGAGAAAAACAGAGGTGACGAAAACTATAACATTATGGTGCGCCTGAAGCCGGGTGTCTCCGTACAAATGGCACAGGCGGACATTGACGTAATCGCCAGCCGAATTCGAGAGAAGGACAAGCGCGACGCCAGCTTCGGCATGCATGTGGTGGGCCTGCAGGAGCAGGTTGTCGGGGACGTCCGTCGGGCGCTGCTCGTGCTGCTCGGATCGGTCGGACTGGTGCTGTTGATCGCGTGCGCCAACGTTGCGAATCTCCTGCTCGCTCGCGCGGCAGGCCGTGAAAAAGAAATTGCCATCCGCACTGCTTTGGGTGCTGGCTGGCAACGGTTAGCGCGGCAGTTATTCACGGAAAGCGTTCTTCTGGGACTTCTCGGCGGTGCGGCTGGACTGCTTGTGGCGCAACTGAGTATTTATGTGGTGCGCGCGATGAATCCCGGAAATATTCCAAGATTAGAGGACATCGCAGTAAATGGTGCCGTTCTGGTTTTCACGTTCGGCGTCTCGCTGGCAACCGGCATTCTTTTTGGAATCGCACCGGTATGGCGCGCCATAAAAGTGGATTTGAACACTTCGCTCAAAGCAGGTGGACGCAGTGGGCAGAGCGACGGTGGTTTGCATTTAACGAGGCATAGTTTGCGAGGGCTGTTGATCGTTTCCGAACTGACTCTTTCCCTGATGCTCTTGATCGGAGCCGGGCTGCTGACTCGTAGCTTCGTGCACTTGCAAAGCGTTCCGCCCGGCTTCGCTACCGATCATGTGCTAACGATGGAGGTGGCCGCCGCAGGCCAGAAGTACCAGGGCGAAAGAAGTGACAAACCAATCGTCAATTTCTACAACGAAATCGAGAGCCGTGTCGTCAGGCTGCCCGGTGTGGTGGCAGAAGGCGTGGTTTCGGTGCTACCGCTAACGGGTGAGGTGGGCTGGGGACAAATCAATGTGGAGGGCTATGCACCGCCACCAGGGCAGGAGTTGCAAGCGGATATTCGCGTCGCGAGCACGGATTATTTTCGGACGATGGAGATTCCGCTCCGCAAGGGCCGATTTTTCACCGAAGATGACAAAGCGGACAAGCCGCAAGTGGTGATCATTGACGAGAAATTCGCACAGCGCTTCTGGCCGAATAGCGATCCCGTCGGGAAACACTTGTGGTCTCAGGACCCCAAGAAGCCAAGCACAATTGTGGGGGTGGTAGGCGTAGTCAAGCAATACGGGTTGGAGACGGAAGGCAAGATCGCGACCTATTTTCCGCAACAGCAGTTCTCCGATCCTAGAATGTTTCTGGCGGTGCGCACCTCATCGGAAGCGGTAGGATTATCTTCGGCAGTGGTAAGCCAAATCCATGCGGTCGACCCTGACGTTGTGGTTTACGAAATCCGGACCATGCAAGAACGGCTGCATAGTTCCCTGGCACGGCAGCGTTTTGCGAGCACGATGCTGGGTACCTTCGCTGTATTCGCACTGTTGCTGGCGGCAGTAGGACTCTACGGCGTAATGTCACATTTGGTCACGCAGAGCACTCACGATATCGGCATCCTCGTGACATTGGGCGCACGGCCCGCGAATATCATCGGGCTAGTATTGCGGCAGGGGATGCAGTTGGCAGGGATTGGAATCGCGGTGGGCCTTGCGGGCGCACTCGGGTTGACTCGCGTTATGAACAGCTTGCTATTTGGGGTGAGTACCACAGACGCGCTCACCTTCGCGACAGTGCCGGCGCTGCTGGCGGCGGTAGCGCTTGGCGCGACGGTCATTCCCGCGTGGCGGGCGACGCGAGTGGACCCGATGGTCGCGTTGCGAGAAGAATAGCCCGAGTCCTCAGCGAGCAAGCCAGGGCGTACTCAGACGTCGTAATCCTACGGTTCGACCGCTACCACAAAGGTCAACCTGTGACCGGCATAGTGGGTGGTGATTTCCCAGCAACCTGCTGTGGGTATTGAGATGCCCGTCATTATGCCCGCCGCATCGCGACTTGGAATAAAAACTGCGTGTGCCTCAGCTACGGCGACTGATGGCCCGTCACCATCGAGGCGCTTGCCGGTGACGATGAGTTTCGGCTTCGTTTCCTTGCGCCAGTCAAAACCTCGCCCCCACAACGTGAGTTTCGCAGAAAGTGTGTTTTTGTCGCCTGTCTTCCATTTGGCATTGACGCTCAATGCCGTCCACAAATCCTCGCTACCAAACCAGAACATGTTGTCGGGTGAATCCGATAAGTAAGGCGCGGGAGGAACGAAGGGCGGGTTAGGTGCAAGTGTCGTGAGACACTGGGCCGAGCCGAGCGCCGGCAGCCAGAGCAAAGCCAGCGCAAGCAAAACGTAACGAGGCATGGCAACCCCCGCTTCTGTCAGATGCGATTCGATTTTACTCCTGTTCAAACCCGCCACCAACGCATCTCTAGCTGAAGCTACTTGTCAGTACGCCGCGTAATATCGGTATTGCGGATGATACATAAAGAATGGCAGCATCGCGCCGATGGCCGTGTTGCAGACGGTCCAAGGAGGAAACTTGAAGCGCGACACGAACCTAATGCTCACCATCTTGCGGAAGGTGACAACGCACTTCTCCGCCTTTGGCAAGGTCGCTGACGTCGCGTCCATTGGGTCCAGATCAAAAGTTTTGACCGCGACGCAATCAGGCTTGCGCATCCCAATCCGATTCCTTGTGTCGCGCCCGTAACGATTCGCAACCTTTCCTTTGAGCCGATTGCTCCATCCTGCGCTCCACCCTGAGCCAATTTTTTCGCAGATACAAATCATTACGATGCCGTCGATCTCTGAGTTGACTGCAGGAAGATTAGCGGCTGTGAATGAACAAGGATGGCAATTTCGCGAGTACAATCGCAATTCACTTGCCGAGTCACGGGGCACCGAAGACAACCGCATCAGGTCGGGAGTTTCGGGCCCGTGAGCAGCAGTTGTGAACGGTGTAGTTAGTTGACGGTGAGAATTGCTGGACTGCTGGTGGCGGTACCGATGGAGTTGCCGACTGTTATTGTGAAAGTGGCGCCATTGTCCACAGCGGTTGCTGGCGGGGTGGTGTAGGTTGCGGCCGTCGCGCCGTTGATGTTCGTGTTATTTTTCAGCCATTGATAACTGATAGTAGAAGAACCGGCCGCCGTAACGCTGAAGGTGGCACTCAGTCCAGCCGCCACCGTCAAGCTGCGGGGCGGGATAGCGATCGACGCGCCAACGGAACTTCCGGAGACCGCCGGCGGACCACTGGAAGAACAGCCGGCGAAGTTGCATCCGACTTTAACAAAAGCATTCATCTCCGTAGCTCCAGGCGCAGTGGTGCTGTTGTTGGCGACTATGCAAGCCGGGTCCGAACCCTGCAATTTCACAGGAACGAAAATTATATTGTCGACTACCTGTGTCGATCCGCAGGTGGCCACATCCAGCAGGAAAATATTCCCGCCAGGGTTGCCGTCAACAATCGAATTATTGTGGAAATTGTTGTTATTCGGAAGTGTGTCGGGAGGCGTTGCTGAACTTCCATGAATCAGGAAGTTTTCGTTCTGGTTGTTCCAGAAGACATTTTGATCCACCTCGAAGCCCCCGGCGTCTTCGTCAAGATAAACGCCACTGAGGGGGAAGTCGGAGGCTGGGCCAGGAACGAGAGATTGCGTGTCATGAAGCCAATTGTGATGAATGCGTGTTCCAGTAACGTCGTTGTCTGTCGTCACGGTGAAAAGATTGACGTACACCTCGCCCCCGTCACGCGAAAGGATCATGGAGTTGTACAAATTGTTGTAACTGATGTCGTTATTGCTGGGCGGGACGCTGACATCCGGGAGGTTATTGGGGAAAATCGCTTGCCGCCCATTGGAATGTACGGTGTTGTTCTGCACCGTGTGCCCAGTGCCGGCCAGGCTTATGGCGGAACAGAAATTGGCCATGTAATCGGCGTGATGAATCAGGTTATTTCTAACCGTGTTATTAGTTCCTCTAAGCGTCACGGCGTTGCCCGCGCTGTAGGAAATCACGCTGTTCCGGAGAACGTTGCCGGATCCATTTATTACCAGTCCGCTGTCCGTCATGTGAACAAATTGGAACGACCTTGGGGAGCCGGGTGCATCCGACAGGGTCGTATAGTGCGAGACATATTGAGCGTTGAGCCCGTCAAGGATGTTGTTGGTGCTGGAAGCGTTTGAATTAATCGCGGAAGCAAAAATATTGATGTTCTGGATGGTCACATTGGACTTGCCGCTCAAGTCAAACGCAAACTGTCGCTGCTTGGCGCGGACATCCAGGGTGTTAGGATCCGCGTTGCCGGAAGCCCAAAGATACAGAGTCGAGGCGGCGCTGTCATAAAACCACTCGCGCTGGGTGTCCAGTGCGCCGAGAATGCCGAAGATGTAGTAGTAACCGCCTGGCGTGGGGCAGATGAAAGCGAGATAACAAGCGCTATCAAGGCTGATGGTGAGTTGACCGCTTTGCGACGCCGTGACCGTACTGGTCTGGGGATCCCAGGGATCCGTGCCGCTCCAGGTGTGAACCTTCGCTCCAGTCCAATTAATGTCCGGCAAATTTGAATCCACAAGTTTTGAAACGGTCGTGCCGGCCTGCGTGGAAGCCCAATTCACGTCGAACAGATCGTCGCCATTGGGCCAACGAGCCTCAGTCATCATCTGGTTGCCGACGAAAACCTGATTGGTATCGCCGGCGCTTAGCGTGGCGCTGGCTTTGTAAATTGAGCCTTGAAATAGCGTCCAGCCCGAAACCGGATCGGCGCCATCCACGGTGACTGGTTCGGCGTCGTAGGACGTAATGATCAGTCCGGAATTGGGTGTTACCGTCTCACGATAGGTTCCGGCACGGATCGCGCAGGTCCCGCCGCTCGCTAAAGTAGTGGCGCATTTCTGGACTGTGAGATAAGGCAAGCCGAAGCTGCCAGGATTGGAGTCACTCCCATTGGGCGCGACAAAGCGCGCATTGGCTGCGATGGTGCCGCTTATCGTGAAATTCGCCGCGCTCGATAACCCGCCGCCGGGCGCCGGATTAACCACCGTGACGGTCGCGGTTCCAGGGAAAGCAGTGGCAGTTGCAGGGATCGCCGCGGTAAGTTGCGTTGCACTGTTGTACGAAGAAGGGAATGCGGTGCCGTTCCATTGCACAGCAGACGTGGAGATGAAGTTATTTCCGTTCAACGTCAATGTGAACGCGTTCCCTCCGGCAACCGAGGAGGAAGGGGAAAGCGACGTTATGGATGGAACTGGATCGTTGATCGCGAAGTTAACGGTTGCCGATGTTCCGCCACCGGGAGTGGGATTGACTACCGCAACGCTGGCGACTCCCGCCGTTGCGATGTCAGCGGCAGTTATCGCCGCCGTGACTTGTGTGGCGCTGACGAAAGATGTTGTCCGTGGACTACCGTTCCACTGCACTACCGAGGCGGCAACGAAGTTTGTTCCATTCACTTGTAAAGTGAAGGCCGCCGCGCCGGTGTTGGCAGATGATGGAGAGAGGGCACCGACAACCGGGAAGGGATTAGGAGTCGGCGCAGTAGACTGGTACGGCGATGAACCCCCGCAGCCTGACAGGCTGGCGAGGATGATTGCCAGTACCATCATTACTTTAGCGACCTTACTCTTGACTAGTTCCTCGCAGGGTTTTGGCCGCTGCTTACCTGGTCGCATTGTCCACTAGCGGCGGAATCGCCTACCCCGCAGTAGTATGCCACGCGGCACCATTGAATGGTTTTTCTAGTGCCTGATAAGTCGTGCCAGCTCAACCGGTCGACGCAACACTTTCTTGAAGTCTATCCGCTGGAGCCGGTATAAGGCACCGCTTTAGCGACGCCGCCAGCAACACTCTCCAATCCAGCCGCTACAATAGTAGTGCCTGCAGCTACCGCAGGTCCCAAAAACGGATCGAGCTGCCTACCCACTAGCATTCTATTCATATCTATTGCAAAGGTCCCGCCAGCATAAGCCAGAGCCTGCGCCGCGGGTTTTGCATACTTTTGCGCATTCTGAGCAGCTTTCCCAGCCATATCAAGAGGTTTTTTCACGGCAGTCAGGGCTAGGGGAGTACGACGTGGCCCTGATGGAAGAATCCATGTTTTCCTTCCTAACTTGAAAACAATTATGTGCCGAAAAGGCAGTCTTACAACGGCGCGTATCCGATCCGTAACGGACCAGTCGCCGAGCCCACTAGTCCCCTGCAGCTTGGTTGATGAGACCGCGGAGTTCTTCAGAGTTCTGCGCACCAAGGTACAGTTGAGTCGTCGACAGATTTTTGTGCCCCAGCAAATGTTGCAGTGTTCTCATAGTAATGCCCGCCTCGTGCCACCGCGTCGCGCATGTCTTTCGCAGGCGGTGCAGCTTGATGTGTTCACAGGTCGGGTGTGTTTTGCATGAAACTTCCCTGATATCCGGCTTGTACCGACCAACGTTTATAGTTGTCTTGCAATGTCCGCAGTTCAAACCTACCTTCAGTGCCAATTGCTTCAGTATCCGGAGCGAGTGATCTCGCGGCTTCCCTTCCCTGCTAACAAACACCCAACGCTCACTTTTCTTCGCTCGCTGCGCCTTCTTCAGCAACGCCATTAGAGAATCCGGCAGCGGCACCGTCCTGGACTCGTGGTTCTTGACCTCGAATCCGACATCGGGCTTTCCGCGGATCGTGTACGTTTTCTTCTCAAAATTTAGGTCCGCCCAAGACGCAAACGTCACTTCGCGATCTCGTGCGCCGGTATGCAGAAAGAACTTAAAGAGCAGCGTTTCCTTCTCATTCATCGCCGCAAACAACTTCTTGAGTTCTGCCTCAGAGTACGGTGTCGCCTCGCCAATCTGAACTATCGGCATCTCATCCCGTGGCAATCTCGCTGTCACACCATTCTTCTTCAGCAGGAACGAGACGATGTTCAACCGCGTATCAATCGTCTTCCCGGCGTAACCTTCAGCCTCCATATACTTTTTGTACTGCCGAAGTACATCCTGCGTGATCTCGTCCACGAACTGGACACGATCCTTCACGGCCTCTAAGAATTCGTCCAGCGTGCGCCTGTACTGCAGGCGGGTCTTGCGAGCTTTGTTAGATTTCTGATCCAGGTAGACTTCGACGGCCGATTCAATGGTGATGCGGTTGTCAGGGATCAGCGCTGTGGCGCCGGTGGCCTGCGCCGATCGCTCGCTGGCCTCGGCTTTCGCTGCGCTGAACGTTTTCTCGGATAACTTCGCCCAGCCCCCTTTGGTCCGCGAATAAAACGGGCTGGTCAAACTCGCTGTCTTGACGCCGCGGCCTTCTCTGACCCGCTGGTATCGCCACAGTAGCCGGTCCTGGCCGTTCTTCTGAGCAACCGGAACTTTCTCGCGCGTGTAAAGGGTAGGCATGAGGGCCTCTAATTGACCCTCAAAACGTAGCATGGTGTAGCACGGCAGGTCAAGGCCACCAAATACACTGTTTTTATTGGCTATTTTATGGCGGAGGCGTGTGGGAGTCGAACCCACCATTCGATCCGCGAAGGGCCGAATCAGCAGCTTTGAAGGCCGCGACAGTCACCGGACCATTTTCGCCTCCGTGCAGCGCCGAACATATGGTATGTCAACTGGGGGCTACCGCGCCGGCTGAGACGGAAATGCTTTTCACGCGCTGAACAGTGTTCACGGAATCTACCTGCCCGCCTGAATTCCTCGAGATCAATGCGAGGTTGAGCTGGCCTGGGCTGGCGCGAGACTCAAACAGATCGTGGCTGCTCGTTCGAAAGAATCGAGGCGGGCGCGGTGATCGTAGATGTGCGCGCTGATGATCAGTTCATCGGAATTGGTGACGTCTATGAAGTTTTGCACTTCCCGGGCGACAGTTGCGGACGACCCTACCGCGGAAATAGAGAGTGTGTGGCTGGCCATGGCTTTTTCCGTGGGCGTCCAGAACTTTTCCATGTCATCAATGGGTGGAGGAATTTGTCCCGGCGTGCCACGCCGAAGATAAGTGAACGATTGTTGAAGTGAAGTGAACTGGCGGCGAGCTTCTCCATCCGTTTCGGCGGCGACGATATTGATGCCTAGCATCGCGTAAGGACGATCAAGCTGTGTCGAAGGCTTGAACATGTGCCGATACACGCGCAACGCATCCATCATGTCGGCTGGCGCGAAATGCGAGGCAAACGCAAACGGCAAGCCGAGATGCGCGGCCAATTGCGCGCTGAAAAGACTGGAACCCAGCAGCCAGATGGGAACTCGCAAGCCGGCTCCCGGAATGGCGCGGATCTTTTGCCCTGGTTCAGAAGCTTCGAAATACTGCTGCAGCTCCAGTACGTCTTCAGGAAAGCGATCCGCAGCGGTCGCCAAGTCGCGACGAAGCGCGCGTGCTGTCGGCTGGTCGGTACCTGGTGCGCGACCAAGTCCAAGATCGATGCGACCGGGAAATAAAGACGCCAGGGTGCCGAACTGTTCAGCAATCACGAGCGGTGAATGATTCGGCAGCATGATGCCGCCGGAACCAACCCGTATCGTTTTCGTCCCGGCGGCCACGTGACCGATGACAATAGAGGTGGCAGCACTGGCGATGCCGGGCATATTGTGATGCTCAGCAAGCCAGAAGCGCGTGTATCCCCATTTTTCGGCATGCTGAGCGAGGTCGAGAGAATTGCGCAGGGCGTCGGCCGCCGTAGCGCCCAGCGGGATGGGCGAAAGATCGAGAATGGAAAATGGAATCATCAGAATGGCAGCGCTTAGTTCGATGATCGGAGGGCCACCGCGGTTATTTGTGTGTGGGAGGATAAGTCAAGTGGCGGCGAGACGCAGATTTACAAATCAGGCGTGGCGTGGTGTTTTTTCTTCCGGGCGGACAACACCACGAACAGGATCACTCCGGCGATCACCGCGACGGCGACTCCTGCAAATATGTACGGGTGACCGGGATGCGTTACGAAGCCGATGATGCCTCGTCCGTAGTGCACACCCAATAAAGCCAGGGCGGTATAGCGAATTGCGCGGCCCAGGGTCAGCGCGGCTATAAACTTTTGCGTGGAGTACTGCGTGGCTCCGGCCGCGATCACGAAAGGCACCATGGGCACAGGCGGAGGTAACAGCGCCGCGATCGCGATGGACCAGAATCCCCACGTGGAGAAAATTTTTATGATCTTCGCGGCTCGCTCCGGAGAGATTTTGCGTTCCAGTGTTTCTTTCCCGCCTTTGCGCGCCAGCCGGAAGGTGACGAACGCGCCAATCACCGAGCCCATCGTGGCCATCATCGCGTAGTAGAACCACCAGCGCCCGTCACGGGCCGCCAGCACGACGGTGAGGACGTCCATGCTGCCAGGGATGGGAACCACGGAGTTGTCAAGCAGGCCAAGCGGAATCAGCCCCAGGCCGCCGAGCTGGTAAATCCAGTGGCGCACGTTGCGGGCCACGGTGGGCGCCGCGGCGACCAGCAGCATCCAGTTAATCATGCGCGGCAGTCATAGAGATCCTCCATGGCAGAGACATTCTGCCACGCGATCGAGCGCGCTCAAATCTGTTTTGCGCTATTCGGAAATCAATGACGCCGGGGCGCAAACGCGCGGGAGTGACGGGCATTCGACGAATCAGGCTCCCGCTTCGCCAACAGCAGCTACCTGCTGGCTGCGAATCAGAGCGGCGACCAGTTCGTAGAGGCCCGGATTGGTGCACACTTCGTAGTACGGGTGGGAAGAGACTGCGCCGATTTTTCCGTCGGCCAGCAATTGCCGCGCATATCCTTTGCGAAGGACCAGCAACTCCACTGACTCGCCCATAGGCACTTCGCCAAAAAACAGCGTGACGGTTTCCTTACCCCAGGGCATGTCCAGCTTGGTATCGATGGAGTCGAGGGATATTTCCTCGCCCAGCTTTTGAAAGCCCTCTTCATTCAATTCGATGCCATTCATGTTGTAACGCACCAGAAACTCATCTAGTTCTTCCGGAGAAGCGCCTTCGAGAGCACTGAGGAACTGAAACAGCGAAAAATCGGAAACCTGATTATTGAGCAGCCGCTTCGCCAGCTTGGCGCAACCGGACAAGCGATCTGAAAGGTTCAGCGCCTTGGAAATCATAATGCGCGAGTCGCCGTCGGTCCAATAGGTTGGCGCGGAGCCCTGGTAAGCTACTCCGACGCCCAGCTCCAGAGCCGGCAAGTCGTTGGCCGCCGCGCGTTCATTGTAGGTGCTGCAGACGTAAAGAATCTGGCGCGACAAAATGCAGGCCTTGGCCACGGCGCGCGCGAACGCTTGTGTGGCTTCCGTTTCAAAAATCGCCAGCACGATGGCATCGCCTTCGATGAAGACTTTTTTGGCGGAGTAGCGATCCAGCAGCTTTTTTACTGGCTCGTGCAGGTTCAGGCTGAAGTGCGAAGCCGGGCTCAAGCCGCGCGCCAGCAAATCCTGGGTCATTTTTGTGGAACCGCGCACGTCGGCCTTGATGATGACGTGGGAAATAACGTGGTCCTGCTTGGGCTTGGCTTCATCCTGCATGACGCATTCATACAGGCGATTGTTGAGGCGCGAGAGTTCGCGTACCTGCTCGGTGGTCACCAGGTGGATGCGCTCCATGCAGGTGGTCAAGTGCTCGGCGTCGCGCAAGTCGCGGCGTAGGTGCAGGAAATCGGAGGCGAACTTGAGGACCAGCGCCTGGGTATCTTCGCGCGAGTAGCGATGAATTCTTTTGGAAAGATCTTCCAGCGGTTTCAACGAAAGTTTTCTGGCGGGCACGTGTTTCAATACCTGCGCCACGCGTTTCATTTCATCCTTGGAGACCAGCGCCTTGCGCAACTGCTGCAAGTGGACAGGCGGGCTGTAATCCGCGGCGATGGAGCGAATCTCGTAGCCGGCCAGCACGTGGTGCAAAAGTTCCTCGGATTCGAGCCGCGACAGCAACTGCGAGAGCAGCCTCGTTCGCGTGGAAGCTTCCGGCTCCGGCGCGCCCGCGCCGTCGAAGAGAATCTTGGCGCTGTCGGAGTTATTCAGATAATCGCCGAGGGTACCTTCAAATTTTTTGTCCCAGAAATCGAGCTTCTGTTTCGCAGCGTCGATCTTCGGGCCGAGCTGCTGCAGCTTGCCTTCCTGATGTTTCAGGCGCGATTCGGCGTCCGTAAGCGAAGCGCGTACATCCGCAGGATCGGCGGAGCTGAGGAATTTCGTGATGAAGCCTTCGCCGCGCCCCAGTTTTTTGCGAAACACGTCGGCCTGGGCCTCCAGATTGGCGATGTCTTCGCGCGTGACCTGGGCCTGCTGCAGCAATTGTTCGTGTTCCTTGCTGGCTTCTACATGCGCGGGATCGTGCTCGATGGCCAGACCGGCATGGCGCAGGATTTGCTGAAAGATAAGATCCATGCTCTCGAAACGGTCCGCGTCTCGTGCGTAATTTCCAAGCAGCACGTAATGCTCGAGAAAATAGACGTCGTCCTTCCCGCCATCCAGAAAAATCAGGCGATTTTTCAATAGATCGTATAGCGGCGCGAAATCATCTCCGAAAAGCGCACGCCGCGCTTTGACGATGACATTTTCGTCGACGTCCACGACCATCTGCGCCACCTGCTGCCCGACCACGCGAATGACCGAGCGCCGTACCGATTGCAATTCCGACAGGCGCGCCTTAATGACGTGGGCCGCCTGGCTGCGTTCGAAATGCTCGCCGCGCTGTCGAATCCACTCTTTGCCTTCCAGAATCAGGTTGGAAAATTGATTGCCGGTTTCGGCAATCAGGAATTTCAATAGTGCCAGGCGGAACAGCAGGTCCATCTCAATATTTTTGTGATATTTGGCCTGCGTCAGGGAGCTTTGCAGCAGATCTATGAGCAGTTTGCGAAAAGCTGCGCCGTCCGGCACGCGCGAGGTGCGCAACTCAATACCAGGAAAATACGCGGCCTTGGTGTTCTGGCGGATGACATCGAAGAGGTAATCGCGAGCCGCGACCACGAACCGCGGGCTGAGGAAAACGTCGTGATGAATGTTATCCACACCAATGGACAACGAACCCATAGGAATGGTGACGTTGTAGCTCTTGAGTTCGAAGCGCGCCGGTTCCGTCGCACTGGGCGTTACGGACAGGTTGAGCACATGCACTCCACCGGAAGGAACTGGTTCCAGTCTAACGCGGAGGCGGAAGACGGCAAGAAATGGGCTCTAAAACGTTGCTTTAGAGTTAGCTGCCAGCTGGTCACCAACTTCAGAAATGACGGTCAGGCGCCGCCGGTCACCTTCGAGGTGTTCGAGCCGCACCCGTACTTGTGGCCATGGAGAGGGCAGCGGGAAGCGCTCGGCCCATTCCAGGATTAGCACTGCCGGGCGATCGAAAACGTCTTCCAGGCCGAGCGTTTCGAAGTCGGTGAAATTTTTTATGCGATAGAGATCGGCGTGATAGACCCTGGCGGACGCCTGCTGGCCATCGCCGTAAACATGCACCAGCGTGAAGGTGGGGCTGGTGACATCGTCTTCCGTGGCAGCTCCCAAGCCCGCGACGATTCCTTTGGTGAGCGTGGTTTTCCCGCTTCCTAGTTCTCCCGTCAGCAGCAGGACCACGGGTGCATGCAGACGTGCGGCTAATTGACGGCCCCAGTTGGTGGTTTCTTCCGCGGAACTGGTGATCACTTCCTCAACCAATTTTTTGCAGCTCCTGCAAAAAGATGGCCCGAGCGTCGGGAATCATGCCGATGACGTCATCCGCGAGCAAGCCCGACACGTCCATGCCATTTATGGCGAGGTCCGCCGCCAGTCCGTGGAGGTATACGCTTAGCGCAAGAATCCGCACCCAGTCATTCGTTTTGAACTGCGCGGTGAGCGCAGCCAACAGCCCGGTGAGCACATCGCCGGTGCCACCTTTCGCCAAGCCGGCATTGCCGGTGGTGTTCACAAAAGTGTTTCCGTCAGGCGACGCGATGATAGTGTGGAAGCCTTTCAAAATCACGTGGGCGTTCCATTTTTTGGCAGCGTCGCGGGCTGCTTTGAGCCGGTCCGCCTGAACTTCACGCGTCGAAATCCCCAAGAGTCGGGCCATTTCGCCGGGATGCGGAGTGATGGCTAGAAATTTCGATTTTCGTTTTCGAAGTTCATCGGCGCGGCCCGCGAAGGCGTTGAGTCCATCAGCATCCAGAATGACGGGCAATTCTGTGCTACGCACCACCTGGCGAATGAATTGGTGAGTTTTGGTGTCGGTTCCGAGGCCCGGGCCGATGGCCAGAACATTTTTCCCATCCTCAGTTTTTTTCCAACGCGCGGGTTGCGCGTTTTGTAGCGCGATGGTTCCGGCACGCGTGGACTGCAGCGGTATCGTCATGTATTCCGCTTGCGCGGCGGCCACGATAGGCACCACCATTGAGGGCGTTGCCACGGTTACGAGTCCCGCGCCGGCGCGTAGAGCCATGCGGCCCGCCAGAATCGCTGCGCCACTCTTGCCTAACGCTCCGGCCACGACGAGCACGTGGCCAAAAGTGCCTTTGTTCGAATCCGCAGCGCGCACCAGGGGCAGTTCTACAAATTCCTGCGCGTCCACCCAGCGAACCTGGCCGGTTCCCAGTTCATCTACCAGTTTCCCTGGTGAGCCGATTTGTCGTACTTCCAGCCTGCCACCGGAGGCAGCCTCACGGCTGACTAGTTGACCAACTTTTGGCGCGGTGAACGTGAGGGTTTTGTGCGCCTGTAGTACGGGCCCTTCAGCCGCTTCGCCGTCCGATGGCAACCCCGAGGGCATGTCCACCGAAATAATCAGGCTGGGCCGCGCCCAGGTCGCGTTGCGGGTGTCTTCGTTCACATCGGAGATTACTTTGGCGAGGAGACCGGTGACTGCGCCGCGCAATCCCGTTCCGAGCAGCGCATCAACAATCACATCGGAGCACATGACGACCGCACGGTGCTTACTCCAACTGCTCTCGTCGCTCGTTACCTGCACGGAACCGCCCGCGCCGCGCCAGCGCTGGAAATTTTCACCGGAATCACCGCTGAATTTGGCCGGGTCGCTGAAAATGTAGAGCTGCGGGTCGACTCCAGAGACCTTCAGATGCCGCGCGACGACGAATCCATCGCCACCGTTGTTGCCCTTGCCGCACAGAATCGCAACCCGGACGGAACTTCGTGCCACCTGGCCGTGCTGGCCGTCGAGAAATTGCAGGATTGCATCCGACACACTTTGCCCAGCAGCTTCCATCAGTTGCGAGCCGGGAATGCCAAAACGCGCAGTCGTTTGGCGGTCGACCTCGCGCATTTCCGCTGCTGTGAGTGCCTTCATTCTGGATTCGCGTCGCGGCTAGAGCATCCATCCGCCGCTGACATTCATCACCTGTCCAGTGACGTATTCAGCTTCTTCGGAGGCAAAAAAAGATACGGTGGCGGCCACATCTTCCACGGTTGGCGGACGCCCGATGGGAAAGCGCGCGTCGCGCATGCTGCGCGCTTCGCTGAGCGTTAATTCGTTCTCATCAATGCTTGAGGGGTTCACCACATTCACGGTGATACCGTTCTTGGCTTCTTCCAGTGCCAGTGAACGGGACAGTGCTACGACTGCGGCTTTGGAGGCAGCGTATGCCGAAATTTTGGCCTGGCCGAAGGCCCGCTCGGCGCCGACCGCGCCGAGATTGATAATGCGACCCCAGCGACCCTTGCGCATGTGCGGCAACACCGCGCGGCAAACATAGAGAGCAGTCAACAAATTCGATGAAAAGATTCCCTGCCAGTCTTCCAGCGTGGATTCCGCCACTGTGCCCCAGCGAAAATCGCCAACGTTGTTCACAACGACGTCGAGACGGCCGAAGCGGTCCACGACGGTTTTCACCAGTTGTTCGGCGCGCGCGGGATCGGAAATATCCGTCTCCACCGCCACGCATTCCACGCCGATGGCTTGCAATTGCCGCAATGTTTGTTGCGCGGCGGGCTTATTGGAGCGATAGGCGATGGCCACCCGCGCGCCATTTTGCGCCAAACCCACGGCGATTCCGCGCCCGATGCCGCGACTTCCTCCAGTTACCAGCGCCACGCGATTGCGAAGAGACATTTCGCTCCCGAAGCAAAATTATTTGGAAAGCTAGCCAGTATAGCCCAGCGACGCAGGACCTTCTACCGCAGTCGCGCCACGATCACGGTCATGTCGTCGGCCTGTTCCGCGCTGCCCGCCCATTCTTCCGCGGCGGTCATCAGCGACAACGCCACACTGCTCGGCGAAGAGCCCTGGACACGGGACGCGGCGTCTTCGAGGCGACGTACCCCAAATTCCTCGCCGTAAACGTTCTCGGGTTCCACCAATCCGTCGCTATACCCCACGAGCAACGCATCGGTAGGTACCATCACGGAGTTTTCCTCGTATTCAGACTCTTCATACACGCCCAGGACCATGCCACCTTTGTCGAGATGCACAGCTTTGTTCCTGCTCATGAGAAACGACGGCAAATGCCCGGCATTGGTGTAACGCATGGTACGGGTCGCGCTGTCATATACGGCGATGAAAAATGTCGCGAAGCGGTCGTCGGCGGTGTTGCGCACCAGGTGCTTGTTCAGGCGCGATACCAGTTCACCGGTTCCCAAGTGTTCGCTGCCGTCCATGAGCAATTGGCTGCGCAGCGCGGCCTGCAGGCTGGCCATCAGCAAGGCGGCGGAAATTCCCTTCCCCGAAATGTCAGCGATGGCCACGGCGATGTGCGTGGGACTCATCTGAATGAAATCGTAATAATCGCCGCTGACGGAGCGCGCCGCTTTGCAGATGGCTTCCACTTCCACACCGGGGACGGAAGGCAGGCGCTTGGGAAAAAGTTGGTTCTGCACTTCGCGGGCGATGGAAATTTCGTTTTCCAACCGCTGGCGCTGTTTTTGCTCTTCGATCAGGCCGCTGATGGAGCCGGTCATCAGGTTAAACGATTCGCCCAGCACGCCAAGCTGATCGCGGCGTTCTGTGCGCACGCGATGGGTGAGGTCTCCCGATTGCACATATTGCGTGGCTTGATACAAATCCGCGATGGCCTTGGTGATTTGCCGCGTCATATTGATGCCGATGACCAGCGCGGCAATCTCGATCAGCGTGAACACGACGCCGACCATGATCAGCAGCAGCAGGTAAGAGTCGCGCAACTCACCCAGGGAGTTGAATATTTTGGCGTTCAAGCGCGAAGGCCGCGCGTTGGTAACCGCCAGCACCGGGCGATTGTGTTCCACTCTGCCGTCGCGGGAGATGTACACGCAACTGAGGCGAGAGACCACGCTGACCGCGGGGTCCAGCCAGAAGCCTTCCGGTTGTAGTGTCCGCGAGCGCGCTACGATGCGTCCGCTGGCAGAATACTTCTCACCCTCGGATTCGTAGATGACCGCCTGCTGCGGGCCGCCGGTAAATTTGTGCATCACGGTGAGCTGGATAGCGCCCACGTCCGGGGCGATGGCGGAAAGCAGCTCCGGCGTTACCGGCACTTGCAACCTGACAACACGTGTGGGATTCGTGCCTGGCATGGCCCGCATGCTGGTGAGCGCCAACTTGTCCTCTTCCTGCAAAAACCCCGCGTAGGCATCCGCGCCCCGCGCCACTTTGTGCAGGAAGGCGGCGTCGCCGGAAAACGTAATGGTCAGACCGGGCAGTTCGCGATCGTGCACGGCATGCGACTGTGCGGCGAGAATGCTTTCCGTCTCCTGCTCGCTGGTTCCGCGCAACGGCGCCTGATGAGCGGCAGCAATATGTTCGGCGATGTCGCCCAGAGTGCCGATGCGCGCGTGAATGTCTTCATACAGCAGGTACGCGCCCAGCTGTGAATACAAAATGCGTCCGGCGACGACGCCCAGGGTCAGGATCAAAAGTATGGGCACCAGGGCGATGAACAGGTACGCCACGATCAGTCGATTGCGGAGGCTCCATAGCAGTCGCGAACGCCACCAGCTGATGAAGCGGAACAGCAGGTAAAAGACGGACAGCAACGCCAGAAATTTCATGAAACTGAAGGGTCCGCCTCGGAATCCAGCCAACAGCGCCGCCGTCCCCAGCAGAAAAATCATCAGAGCAACAATGTCGAAGCCCGAAAGCCGGCGCCAGAAATTTTTGAGATGGGAGACGAGGGGTGTCATCAGTCAGAACAGAAACAATACTGTACCTGAAGTTCAGCCGTGGAGAAAAACGGACGAAGCCAATAAATGTCGTATGAACGCATTGGTCTATGTGGCTACATACTGTGTATTTATATATATGATTAACAGGCCTTGCGAATTTGGCCCCTCTCTAGCACCGGCCCAATTCGCAAATTTGCTAGCTTGGACCGAACATTCCTGCTCGATGCCGCCGTGCTCATCTCTATCCTTCCGGTACTAGACACGATCATCTTGTGTGGTAAGCAAGTCGTCACTGGTAGTTATCTGGACTTCGGTTGTTTGGGGGCATTTCTTGGCGTGGGAGATGTTCTTGGGAATCCGGGGGACAAAGCCGGTGAAGGAAGATGGTAAGTGACGACGACTCAAGTATTCATCGTAGTCTTGATTTTTTGGCCCTGTTATTGAGCATTGGCTGGTGGGCGGCAAATGGGGTCCGCACTGCTAGTGCCGAAGGTGCGAACAAAAGTACCTCGAAGACAGACGAAGACACACCTCCGGGATTACACCCACGCCTAAATCAATTTCTAGACTTCCACCTACCCCTCAATTGGATTAAAGATTAAGGCTGTGATCGAGCTACGCGAAATCACCGTGCTTGGTTGATGGCATTCGCCAAACTATTGCCCGACCGTTACTTAGATTGCGGGTTGCTGATGCGGCTGTGGTGGCGACTGTAGGTAAAGTAAATTACCAGGCCGATGACCAGCCACACGAGAAGTCGCGCCCAGTTCACCCAGCCGAGCTTGTACATCATGTAGCCGTTGAAAATAATGCCGAGGATGGGCACCACCGGGACCCACGGTGTGCGGAACGGCCGGGCCTGATCGGGATTGGTACTGCGCAACACCATCACCGCGATGCATACGATGACGAAAGCCAGCAGCGTGCCGATGTTCACCATCTTGCCGATGTCATCAATGGGCGTGACGCTGCCGACGATGGCGGCCAACAGTCCTACTAGCATGGTGTTTTTGTAAGGCGTGCGGAACTTCGGGTGGATAGCGGCGAAAAACTTTTTAGGCAGCAGGCCATCATTGGCCATGGCGTAGAGCACGCGAGTCTGGCCCAGCAGCATGACCAGCATGACGCTGGTAAGTCCGGCGAGCGCGCCCAACGTGATGATGTGCGAGGCGGTGGACAAGCCGCGGTCCATGAAAGCGCGCGCAATGGGCGCTTCGATGTTGATGTCCTGCCAGTGAACCATGCCGGTTAGCACACCCGCTACCGCGATGTACAGCACGGTACACACCAGCAACGAAGTGATGATTCCGATGGGCAGGTCGCGCTGGGGGTTTTTTGCTTCCTGCGCCGTGGTGGAAACAGCGTCAAAGCCGATGTAGGCGAAAAATATGTAGGCCGCGCCTGCTCCAATACCGCTGAAGCCCATAGGCGCGAAAGAATGCCAGTCGCTACCCCAGTTGGCGAAAGAAACGTATTTGAAGCCCAGACCAATGACGAAGAGCACCACCGCGACTTTGATGACCACGATAGTGGCGTTGAACCGCGCGCTTTCCTTGATACCCACAACCAGAATGGCGGTGATGACTAGAGCGATGATGAAGGCCGGCAGGTTGAAGCCAATCTCCATGCCAAAAATGGTGGGCGCGTTGACCAGCTCGTGCGCGCGCTGCACCAGGTCGGATGACTGCGCCGCCATAATGGCGGCGACTTTATCGAGAAAGGCCTGCGTGCCGGGAACCAACGCGGAATCGGAAGCCTGGGCAATCTGGCGGGCGATTATCTTTTCCGCGGTGTGCAGCGCGGTCCAGTGGTCGTAAGCCAGCCACAATGGCATCTTAATGTGAAAAATGTTCAACAGCTCGATGAAATGGTTGGACCAGCCCGACGAAACCGTGCTGGCGCCCATGGCGTATTCGAGCGTGAGGTCCCAGCCGATGATCCACGCGAATAGTTCGCCGAGGGTGGCGTAGGCGTACGTATATGCGCTGCCGGCCAACGGAATCATGGCGGCAAACTCGGCGTAGCACAGGCCGGCGAAGGCGCAACCCAACCCCGAAAGCACGAACGAAAGCATCAATCCCGGTCCGGCGTAGTGCGCGCCCAGTCCGGACAGCACGAAGATGCCTGCGCCGATAATCGCGCCAACGCCGAGAGCCGTCAGTTGAAAAGGGCCCAGCGTCCTTTTCAGGCTGTGCGCGCCGGCTTCGCTCGATTCCGCCAGCAGCATGCTCATCGGCTTTTTTGTGAACAAGGGGTTGCCCATGCAGCTCTCCTAGGGAGGTTATCCCCGCTCGTCAGGCCAAAATGGACTAGGACTGTGACATTGTAGGGTGCTCATCGCGTTTGCCCTACAACAAAATCCGTTTGCTGGTATTTATTGAGAATCATTCCGGCGCGCGGGTGGTCAGGCTCTGGCGCGACCACACCAGGTACACCGGCACGCCCAGCAACACGATCAGCAAGCCGGGCCAGGTGGTCTGCGTCTGATACAGCAAGAGCACCAGCATGATGGCGGAAGCCGCCACGATGTACAGCAGCGGCACGATCGGGTAGCCGAACGCTTTGTAGGGGCGCTCGGCGTTGGGGCGCTTGGCTCGCAACACAAAAATGCCCGCGATGGTGAGCACGTAGAAAAGCAAAACGGAAAAGACCACGTAGTTAAGCAGGTCGCTGTAGAGGTTGCCGTAGCTCACGGTACCGGAGCTGTCCACACGCCGGGTGCGCAGCAATATCAGCACGATGATCCACACGCACTGGTAAGCGAGGGCCACAGAAGGCACGCGCCGTTTGTTGAGCGTGCCGGTGGCGCGAAAGAACAGGCCATCTTTGGCCATCGCGTACGCGACGCGCGCGCCAGCGAGAATCAAGCCGTTGTTGCAGCCAAAGGTGGAAATGATAATAGCCACGGCCATGATGGACGCGCCGATGGGCCCGAACACAGCGTTCAGCGCCGCGGAAGCGACGCGGTCGTCGGGGGCGTGCTGTATCAAGTCCAGCGGAAGGGCGCACAAATACGCGACGTTGGCGAGCACGTACAGCGCGATGACGATCATGGTGCCGAACGCCATGGAAAGAGCCACGTCGCGCTTGGGATTTTTTACTTCGGCGGCGGTGAACCCGATGTTGTTCCAGGCGTCGGCGGAAAAGAGCGAGCCGACCTGCGCAACGCCGAACGCCACGAACAATCCGAACGCGCCGCTGGCGGCCGTCATGCTTGGAATCCAGCCGCGCAGAAAATCCGCGCCCGGCTCGATCTGCACCGCGCCGCGAATGACCCAGAAATGCGAAAAATTGTCACTGATGGCGGCGGCGTTGCGGCCCACAAACACGCAAATGAAAATTAGCCCGAGTAGTGAAAGAGTTTTGGCGCTGGTGAAAATGTTTTGAATTAATTTTCCAAGCTGCACCCCGAGGGTGTTGAGGAAGGTGAGGAAAATAATCATCAACACGGCCACGAGTTGCTGCACCGATAGGCTGATGGCGTACTTAGAAGAAAGCGCGATGGGATGAACGATCCAGGTTTGCGCGGAAATGGCTGGGGCGAGAACTCCCAGGTAGCGCGCGAATCCGATCGCGACCGCTGCGATGGTACCGGTCTGGATGACCAGAAAAAGCGTCCAGCCATAAAGAAAACCCCACAGCGGCGAATACGCTTCGCGGAGATAAATATATTGACCGCCGGCATGCGGAAAGAGGGCGGCCAGTTCGCCGTAGGAGAGCGCTGCGGAAATCGTCAACAGCCCGGTGATGATCCAGGTGAGTAGGAGGCCGCCTGCTGAACCGGTTTGTTTGGAAATATCGGCGGCCACAATAAAGATGCCGGAACCAATCATGGACCCCACTACGATCATGGTGCCGTCGAACAATCCTAGGGCGCGGACGAAGCCGCCTTCGCTCTTGGCGACGTACGGTGAGGAATTTGGCGTAGTGTTGTCGGCCATGGTCAGGCGCGCTGCGCCGCGTTGGCGGAATTTCGTTTGTCGAGCAGATCAATATATTGCCGCGCGCGCTGGCCGGGATTTTCCGCGCGCAAGATATCGCTGATCACCGCGACGGAATCGGCGCCGGCATCCATCACTTCGGCGGCGGTTTCCAGGGTGATTCCGCCGATGGCCACGATGGGCTTTTCCGTCATGGCGTGCACCTGGCGCACACATCCCAATCCCACCACCGGATCGGGGTTTTCTTTGGAACCGGTCGCGAATACTGGCCCGACGGCGAGATAGTCCGCGGAAGTCGCGGCCGCCGCCCGGAACTGTTCGATGTTGTGCGTGGAGATGCCGACCAACTTCCCTGCACCAACGACTTCTCGCGCCTGCTCCACTCCCAGATCATCCTGCCCAACGTGTACGCCATCGGTGCCAACAAGCGCGGCGACATCGGCGCGGTCGTTCACGATGAATTGCACTCCGGCAGGTTTCAGGAATGCCGCAAGCTCCTGGGAAGTTTCGAACAATTGCCGGGCCGAGGCGTGCTTGTTGCGGTACTGCAGCAGGCGTACTCCGGCATCTACAAGATTTCTGGCGCAGTCTTTTTCAGGAATGGAAATCAATGCAGCGTCTAATATCACATACAGCCGCGGCAGAACAAGGCGCATCAGGACCTATTTTCCGGTGGTGCCCAGCAACCGCTCGATAAAGTGAGTGTCAAAGCGGCCCGCGGCGAAGTCGGGATCGGCAAGAATTCTGCGGTGCAGCGGGATGGACGTACGGATACCTTCGATCACGAACATTTCCAGCGCGCGCTTCATACGCCCAATGGCTTCGGCACGATCGCGGCCTTTCACAATCAATTTCGCAATCATGGAATCGTAGTATGGCGGAATCACCGCGTCGGCATACGCAGCGGAGTCCACGCGCACGCCGGTGCCTCCCGGCGCCTGAAACGTGGTGATGCGCCCGGCGGAGGGCACGAACGTTTCGGGATCTTCCGCGTTGATGCGGCACTCGATGGCGTGCCCGGAAAAGTGCACCTCGCCGGTGGCGTCCTGCAGGCGTTCGCCGGCGGCAATGCGAATTTGGGCTTTGATCAGGTCCACGCCGGTGACCAGTTCGGTGACGGGATGCTCCACCTGGATGCGCGTATTCATTTCGATGAAATAAATCGCGCCGTCTTCGTCCATCAAAAATTCCACGGTGCCGGCGTTGGTGTAGCCGATTTTGCTTAGCGCCTTGACGACCTTGGCGCCAAGATCCTTGCGCTGCTTAGCGTCTATCGCTGGCGAAGGCGATTCTTCCACGAGTTTTTGGTGGCGGCGCTGGATGCTGCACTCCCGTTCGCCCAAGTGGATAATCTGGCCGTGCTGATCGCCGAGGACTTGATATTCGATGTGCCGCGGATGCTCGATGAATTTCTCCGCGTACATGTCGGGATTGCCGAAAGCCTGCTGCGCTTCGCTGCTGGCGGCCTGGAACGAGGCGAGCAGCTCTTCCTGGCGACGCACGATGCGCATACCGCGCCCCCCGCCGCCCGCGGATGCTTTCAAAATTAGCGGGTAACCAATTTTGACCGCCGCTTCGGCGAGCATTTCCTCGCCCTGGATAATCCCGTCGCTGCCCGGAACGGTCACCAGTCCGGCGGCGCGAATTTCGCGGCGGGCGCGGTCTTTCTCACCCATCATCTCGATAATTTCGGGAGTAGGACCGATAAACGTAATTTCCGACGCCTCGCAGACTTTAGCGAAATTGGCGTTCTCGGAAAGAAAGCCATACCCGGGATGAATCGCGTCCACGTTGGTGATTTCCGCGGCGCTAATGACCTGGGGAATATTCAGATAGCTTTCACTGCTGCGCGCCGGCCCGATGCATACCGCTTCGTCGGCGAAGCGTACGTGCAGCGAGTTGCGGTCCGCCTCGCTGTACACCGCGACAGTGGCAATGCCCAGTTCCTTGCAGGCGCAGATGACCCGCAGGGCAATTTCCCCGCGATTGGCTACTAGGATTTTCTGGAACATGGCGGTGGGGTACTCAGCTACTTCTTCCTGCTGGGACGGATGCCGAAAAGCGGCTGCCCATACTCCACGGGCTGTCCGTTTTCGACGTATACGCGAATGATTTCGCCGCTGGCGTCGGTCTCGATTTCGTTCATCAATTTCATGGCTTCCACGATGCAGAGGGTCTGGCCGCTCTCTACGTATGAACCAACTTTTACGAAGTTTTCTGCGCCAGGGCTGGGTGCGCCATAAAACGTTCCCACAATGGGGGACTTGATGAGGTGCAAATCTTCCTTGGCGGAACGCCCTTCCGCACCTGCAGCACCCGGCGCACCGGAAGCGGAGGCTGGCGCCGCAGCGCCTTCACCCGTTCCGCCAGGCACGATGATCTCCGGGGAATACGTCGTGCGCGACTGCAGCACCATGCCCGCCGAGGGCTTTCGCAAGCGAATGCGCAAATCTCCCCGCGAGTATTCGAATTCCTCGAGATTATGGTCGGTCATGAACTGCAGCAGCTGTTCAATTTGCTGGATTTCAGGTGCGTCAAAACTTCCGGCGGAGGTTTTCGAAGTCTTTTTACGCTTCATGCCTGTTTTCAAATCTCTATGAGATCCCGCGTGAAGCGGGTCAGCACTTCAATGCGATCAGCGTGCACGGCCACATCGTCTTCGATACGAATACCACCGACGCCTTCCATGTAAATACCCGGCTCGATGGTAACCACGTTCCCCGGTTCCAGGCGTTTTTTCTGGCCGCGCGCGATGCGCGGGTCTTCGTGTACTTCTATGCCCAGGCCATGACCGGTGCTGTGCACAAAATACTGGCCCAGGCCGTGACCTTCAAGAACCTGGCGGGCTGCCGCGTCCACATCCCCGCATGTCACGCCATTTTTGACTGCGGCGATGGCCGCGACTTGCGCGTCCTGCACCGCCTTATACCACTGGCGCGCGCGTGACGGAGCCTTGCCGAAATAAAACGTGCGCGTAATGTCGCTGCAATAGTGCGCGAGTATAGCACCCAGGTCCAGCACCACAAACTCATTTTTCTTCAATCGCTTGGCGGTGGGACGCGCGTGTGGAAGCGCCGCACGCTCGCCAAAAGCGACGATGGTTTCGAAGGCCGCGCCGCTGGCGCCGCGCTTGCGCATCTGGTATTCGACCTCGGCGGCAATCTCAAATTCTCGCACCCCGGGTTTGAGCATGGTCACAGCCTGCTCCACCACCTGGTCCGCCAGACTGGCTGCCCTGCGCATTACGGCCAGTTCCTGCGCGTCTTTGCGCATGCGCAGGCCAGCAGCAAGTCCCGGCGCGGCAATCCAGCGGCAGCCCCTACCCGCTGCTTTCTTGAGGGCGGCCATCTGCGCGACCGACACTTGCGACGGCTCGAATCCGATGTTCTTGATCTTGCTGACGGCCAGGAATTCCCCGGTGCCGGCGAAAACCGCGCCCTTCTGCAACGCGATGTTCACTCCGGAAGTCTCCTCCCGGGCTTGCGTGGTGAACCGTCCGTCAGTGATCAGCGTAGTGGCCCGGCGCGACACAATCAGCGCACCGGAGTCCCCTGTGAAGCCAGTGAGGTAGAACCAGTCGGGTGCATGCGTCGCCAGCAGAGCGTCAAGCTGCAGGCCGGCGAATTTTGCCACCAGCGAAGTTCGCCTATGGATAAAAGTAGTCTTCATAAAAAAGAATCGAGGAGACCGAAGTCTCCTCGATGTTCCCGCTTCGGAAGTTAACCCGCCTTGGGCGGTGATTATTATCCAGGTATGATGCGCGGCGTCAGGAAGAACAGCAGTTCCTGCGACTGGATGGAAATGTTGGTGCGCTTGAACAGGTTGCCGATGATGGGGATGCTGCCGACTATCGGCACCTGCGTAATGTCCACGCGCTGGGAAGAGATGATGATGCCGCCGATTACTACCGTGCCGCCATCGGCAACGAGCACCTTGGTCTCCGCGGATTGTGTGTTCAACGCCGGGATGCCCTGAACTCGGGGGATACCGGTGTCGATCTGGGTGTTTTCCACCAGCACGTCCATGAACACGGTGCCTTCCGCGGTGATCTGCGGAGTCACCTCGAGTTTCAGCACGGCGTCGATGAACTGTACGGAAATTGTGTTGTTGATGGTGGTCTGGATGGGAATCTTGGTTCCCTGCTTGACAGTGGCCTTCTCGTTGTTCTGGGTGATGACCTTCGGCTTGGACAACAACTTCCCGACACCCTTGGCTTCCGCAGCAGTGATGAAGAAGTCTACAGCGAAGTTCGGCGAACGATGCGAGAAGCCGAACCCGCTTGTGGGCACTCCTGCCCCGAGTGAAACGTTCAGGGGGATGCCGGAGGTGATGCCGTTTCCGGTGGTGGAACCGGTCGAGACGGTAACCGGTGATGCCGGAATGCCCGTTCCCGTGGTCACGCCGCTGCCGCCTACGGCGGGATCGCCGCTAAACAACGAGCGGCCGCCAGTGGTGGTGCCTGCAAAACCCAGTTCAGTACCGATGTCCTGAGCGAAGGAGCGCGATGCGGAAACTACGCGCGCTTCGATTTCCACTTGCTGCGATTTGCGATCGAGCTGGCGAATCAGGTTATCCACGGTCGGAATGACCGAAGGAATATCGCGAATAATCAATTGGTTAGAGCGGTCGTCGGACAAGATATCGCCGCGCGAGCTCAGGAATTTCTTCAGAGTGTCTTTCATAGTGCCGGCTTTGCCGTAGCTCAGCACGCGAGTCACAGTGACTGGAGCAACCGCTTCGGCCTGCGCCTTTTCGAGATCGCGCTGTGTTTCCGCTTCCTTCTTCAAGGTGTCGCGGGTGGCGATGCGCAGCACGTTGCCGTTCAGCTGCTTGTCGAGACCGTTGTTCTGCAGCACGATGTCGAGCGCCTGATCCCAGGGAACTTCGTCGAGAACGATCGTTAGAGTGCCCTTTACGGCCGGGTCGAGAACCACGTTCAAGCCGCTGATTTCGTGAATGAGGCGGAAGAAATCACGCAGATCAACATCTTTCAAGTTCACGGAGATGGGTTCACCCGTGTAGCGGCCCGGAGGCGCGGCTACCGGAGATACCTGCGAATTTTGCGCTACAGTCCCGGCAGCGGTGTTGGCCTGTTGAATAGCCTGTTGAGCTGCCTGGCCGGAAGTGGTCGTCGGACGCGCTGGTTCACTCTTCCCGCCAAAAGAAGCGAGTTGGAAAGAGGGCTGGGTCAGTTCGCCGGGCAAAGCAAAGCGAGGAGAAGTAATGTGCGCCTTGGAGGACACGCCGAGCGCGACGGTCTGTTCATTGAAGGTCACGACGACGGCACTCCCGTCATGGGACATCTGAAAGCGCGAAGCATCGGTGAGATCAATGACCACCCGAACGACATCGTTGCGAAATTGTCCAAGACGCACGGCGCGCACGGGAGCCAGAACACCCGGCACCACAGTCTTTTGTGCACCGAGCCGCGCGCCGGAGAAGTCCAGAACCAGGCGGTCCGGATCTTGCAAACGGGCCGCGCGGGCTTCCAGCTTTCCTTCGCCCTCGACTCGCACGCTGGCTCGCTGCCCCGCGTTCTGCAGGATAGCCGCGCTGGAGATCACGGCCGGCGTGGTGGTCGCGCCAGCGAGTTCCTGCGTCTGGGCTGGCAACACTGTTGCGCCCAGGGACAAGCTCGCGAGGATCAAGAAACCAGACCTTAGGGCCGGCCAATTCGTCTTCATTGCTCTTCTCCTGCAGTCGAGTAAATTCGTTTATTCACTGTTCGTTCCACTGGCTTGCCGAAAGCGTCCTTGCCTGACTCATGGAACGAGATTCCGTCCATCGCAATTTTTTCTACCCGTCCGTCGTACAACTGGTCCCCTTCACGCAGGAAATAGGTGCGTTGCTGGGGATTGCTGACCACCGCGATCATGCCGTTGGGGGCGTGCACAATGCCGTCCACGCGGAGCGTTCCGACTTGCAAGCCGCCCTTGCCCGGAGGAAGATTCTTTGCCGCGTCGGCCTGGGCCTTCTGCCGCCCCACGAGGGACTCAAAAGGATCGCGCCGGCCGGTCTTGGGTGCCTGCGCTTCGGAAGTTTCCGGAGTGCTCTTATCGGAAACGGTCCTGGCGCGCTTTTTGGATACCGATTTGCCCGCTGGCTTAAGGCCAGGCTTCGCCGCTGGATGGGCCGCCGCTGGTGCTGGCGTAGCCGCCGGAGGCTGCCCCTGCGCGTGCGTGCAGGTTGCGGCCGCTGTGAGTAAGATTCCGCTTACCAGTGTGATCACTGAACGCATAGTTCGCTCATTCCCGCTCAGGGCTTTCCAGCCACTGGTTGAGTGCGCGCCCCAGGAGCAGGCGTCGGGCTCAAGTCAGCTGGCTTGGTGAAGAAAGTAGTTGCCGTAAATACTGCGGATACGGTCGTCCCCGGGCGTAGCGGATATTTAATCCCCGAAGATTTGTCAGGATCGTCGAATTTCAAATCGCCGATATTGATGATGCGCGACAGCCTGCTCATGCGGCTGAAGAAATCCAGTAGATTGAAGTACGGACCATCGGCTTGCAGTTCGAAGGGCATATCGTAGTGATATTCCTTGGGCACCACGGCCTGGGCAGTGAAACGTCGGATGGTCACGTTGGAAGCAGCGGCCGCGCCCTGCACCAGGCGGATAAACTCGTCCGTCTCTTTTTCTTCGGGAACGATGGTCTTCAGCGTTTCCAGTTGCTTGGAAAGCGCGTCCATCTGCTGCTTCAATTCCCCGTAACGCTGCTTATAAACCTGTAATTGGGTTACTTCGTCATTCAGAGCGATCCTCTGCTTGACGGCTTGGTCCACGGAATTGCGTTCCTGGGCCACCGGAGAAAACGGCAGGTATACGCCGATCAGTACGATCACTAACGCGATAGTCGCGGCGACCAGGGCCTGCATAATTACGGACATATCTCTGAATGGATTGGCCATGGCTTACCCTTTCCTCGCGGGGGTTGCCGCTGGGACTGGCGTGCTCGCCGGCTTGGCCTGCACCGCCTGCGGAGGAGCAATTTCAGCGGAAATTTCAAAGACGTAGGTCTGGACGGCAGTATTCTTTTCGTCCTGCTTGGATTCCTTGATTTCCACTTTTTGGAAGTAGCCAGAGCGCTTGAGTGCGGTGATGAAGTTGGCTACCGCGTTGATGGAGGCAGACGAGCCTTCGAACGTCAAATTGTTGCCCTTGCGGGTAACCGTAGTCAGCCACAGGTTTTCCGTGCGCGAAACGGTGTTGGCCACCATGTCGAGGAGTTCCTGGCCACCGGTGCGGTCCTTCTGCAGTTGCTCAATCGTGGAAACGCGCTGCTGCAAAATGACTCTTTGCTTCTGGAACGCTTCCACCTGCAGCTTGATCTGTTCCAATTGCGTTTTTTCCGCGCTTAATTGGGCGATCCGTTCATTCTCCGCGTTCAGCTGCTTTTGCCAGGTGAAATACAGGAAAGACAGGAATGCCAGCCCCAGCACGAGGCCGGAAATCATGAAAATCGCGGGCATGGCCGCGCCGGTGTCCACAGGTCGCCGCCCAGTCTTTGGTCTGATTTGTCCGAGAAGGTTTATACGAATCATGGCTAGTCGAAGCTCCTCAGCGCCAGACCCACGGCAATGGCCAGTCGCGGTGCCAACTCGCGAATCTGATCGTCACTGTGGCGGCTGGGATTGATGATGACCTTCCGGAACGGGTTCAGTTCTTCCACCGGCATCGCAAACTCTTCGCGCAACAGGTCCACTAGTCCGGGCACGCGGGCAGTGCCGCCGGCTACCACGATGCGCTGGATGTTTTCGCCGCTCGCGGTGGCGCGAAAGAAGTCGAAGGTCTTCTGGATTTCCAGAGTCAGAATGTCGGAGACGCTGCGCAGAATCTGCTGCTTCTGGTCGTCGGTAACGCTGGGCAGCGTTTCGCCCATTTTGAGTTTTTCGGCGTCCTCGAAGCTCAGATCCAATTCTTTTTGCAGCGCGTCGGTGTACTGGTTGCCGCCCACGCTAACGTCGCGGGTAAACAACGGGATGCCGCCGCGCACGATGTTGATGTTCATTACGCTGGCACCAATGTTCAGCAAGGCCACGGTCTGCCCGGCATCCGGCTCGTAATTCATTTCAAAGCAGTTCTGTAAGCCGAAGGCGTCAATGTCCACCACCACGGGGGTCTTGCCGGCCTGCGCCAGCACGTTGGTGTGGTTCAGAATTTTGTCCTTCTTTACGGCTACGAGGAGCACGTCCATCTGCGCGTCCATGGACTCGAGCAGCTGGTAGCTGAGGTTCACGTCGGCGATGTCAAAAGGGATGTGCTGGCTGGCTTCCGAGGGGATGCGGTCGTAAAGCTCATCCTCGGTCATCAGCGGCAGGGGAACCCGCTTCACGATTACCGAGTGACCGGAAACGGAGGTGCCCACGTTCTTGGTTTTTATCTTCTGCGTGTCGAAAATCTTGGTGATGGCATTGGCCACCTGGGGCGCATCCATGATCGCGCCGTCCACCACAGTGTCCTGGGCCAGCGGCTCCAAACCGAAGCTCACCAGCTCATACCCTGCCTTGGTGGATTTCAGTTCCACAGCCTTGATGGAACTGGAACCGATATCCAGCCCTACCAGCTGCTTGCCCTTCCGCCCGCCTGGTAACCACATATCGCGGCCTCTTTCCTTCTTGGCTACTCGAACTCGATTACGAAACTACCGGCGCCTCGCGTGCGCCTGACTCATCTTGCGTTCCATCCAGCGGTCCAGAATGGTCTTACGGAGTTTCCATCGGTTCCCGAGTTTAAAGGCAGGTATTTCGCCTTCGGTGATGTAACGGTACAGGGTATCCGGAGAGATCCCCAGATAGGCTGAAGCCTGCCGTACGTTCATCACTTCTCGCGATTCATTCACGAGGAAAGCCACCCTGGCATCCGAAAACTCGCCCAAACTTTGAATCATTTTTTGAGCACTCCACGTAGCGGTGCAAAATGCAGAGTGCGTTCGTGAATTCGTTATGACATCCCGTAACGCGCAGCGTCAAGGAATTCTGCGGCGGAGTTGCTTAAAGAATAGGGGTGGTTTTTGCGGGTGTTTCAGGCAGTTGCAGGTTATTTATGGTATACACCGCCATATATAGAGGCATGGTGGTCACAGTACCACTTCATGTGGTGGCTAAGCCGGAAACCCCCTGTCCCTGTGTACGGGGTATCTAGTCGGTCCGCGAGACAGGCATTTCTTGCAGGAGTAGCGCGAGAAAATTTCCAACCAATCTCAAAAAAATCTTACAAGCCTAATTTTTTCCACAGTGCGTCGATGCGCGTCTTGGTTCCTGCATCCATCAAGATTTCATCCGGCCAGGGGCGCGTAAATCCTTCGGTCGCCCACTTGCGCGTCGCATCAATGCCCATCTTCGACCCAAAATCCTGTATCCGTGAGGCGTGATCCAAAGTGTCGGCCGGTCCCAGACTGAATTGCACATCGCGCTCAGGATCAATCGCGCACAACGCTTTCCAGACGACTTCGCTGTAGTTGTGCACATCCACGTCGTGATCCACGACGACAATCACTTTGGTGAACATGGCCTGCCCCAGCGACCAGATGGCGTTCATTATTTTTCGCGCGTGGCCGGGATAGCTTTTGCGGATAGCCACGATCATCAGATTGTGAAAAATTCCTTCCGCGGGCATGGCGACATCGAAAATTTCCGGATATTGCATCCTCATTACCGGCAGAAAAACGCGCTCCACCGCGTAGCCCATGTAGAAATCTTCCTGCGGAGGCGGTCCCACCACCGTCGTCAGATAAATTGGATCTTTGCGATGCGTGATGCACTCCACGTGAAACACCGGATACTCGCCTTCCAGCGAATAAAACCCCGTGTGGTCACCAAAGGGGCCCTCCGTGCGCATCTCGTCGAGGTTTACGTAGCCTTCCAAAACAATTTCCGCGTTGGCGGGAACTTCCAAGTCGCACGTTTCGCAACTCACCATTTCCACGGGTTCGCGGCGCAAGAATCCCGAGAACATCATTTCATCTAGGTCGGGTGGAATCGGCAGCATGCCGGCCAGCGCGGTGGCAGGGTCCGCTCCGATCGCCACCGCTACGGGAATCTTACCGTCCGGGTTGGCTGCGCGCGCGCGACGGAAATGTTCCGCGCCATGCTTCTGCGTCTGCCAATGCATGCCAGTGGTGCGTTCGTCGTAAACCTGCATGCGGTACATGCCGACATTGCGCTTACCCGTTTCGGGATTTTTCGTGAACACCAATGGAAACGTAATAAAACGACCGCCATCCTGCGGCCAGCATTTCAGAATGGGAAATTCCAGAAGGTTTACATGAGCGCCTTGGCAAATTACTTCCTTGCACGCGCCGGACTTCACCGTTTTTGGAAAAAAGGACCCCAGTTCCGCGAGCTTCGGCAGCATTTTGATTTTGTCGAACAAACCCTGCGGCGTTTCCATTTTCAGAAATCCCTGAATACGCGCTGCCACGTCATCCAGTTTGTCCACATCGAATGCCAGTTCCATGCGTCGGACACTGCCAAAGGTGTTGATGAGCAAGGGAAGCTTGGAGCCTTTGGGATTTTCAAACAACAACGCCGGACCTACGCTATTCGCCGCACGCGAAGGCGACCGGGCCACGCGCTGGGCCACTTCCGCAATCTCCAATACCGGATCAACCTCCGCGCGAATGCGCTTCAGTTCCCCTTCCTTCTCCAGTTTCGCCACAAACTCCCGCAAGTCGCGATAACCCACACTTCCTCCGCGCAAATCCCCTAATTCGCAAACTGTAGCACGAAGTGAACTTGGGCACGGCCGCGACTGCTATCGGCGCCGCTGCCAGCACGGCCCAACCAATAGACGGTTGTTGCTTCAAGCGACTGCTTATCCATGAATCATCCACCCGGTGAAACTGTCGGTGATCCCATCAAGATTACGTTCTTCAAGAAGGAAGCTTGAGACGCTCCCACACCACAAGGTTACAAATGCACCTTCACCGTAAAAGTGTCCTCCAGAAATATCGGCGCATCCATGTACAACAACATCAGCTTTGGTGAGTTCTATAAAGATAAGCTGTCCCGCAAATGGGCCATGCGTCCGCCCTTCTGACGTGTTCATCGCGTCCGACCTGGGTCGGTGTCCAAAAGGAGCCGGAATCCGGCTCCTTTTTTTTAGTCCCCGAAACCGTTCGGAACCACGCTCCAGCTCGGCTTTCGGCAGAGCCTTGGGGACCATTTTTCCCCGCAACTTAGCGGGCACATCTGTGTTTTCAGGAAATGACCCGGCGGTGTTTGTGACAAAACCAAAGAGTGCGAAAAGGAGAGCTTCCCAATGACCTCGAAATGGGTGAAGTGGAGCGTTTTGCCTGCGGCGATGTTCGCGGCCGCAGCGGTATCGTTGGCCCAAGACCAACCGTCAGAAGTGACGCAACGTAAGGAAAATCAGCAGGACCGTATCGCGCAAGGCGTAAAAAGCGGGCAGCTCACCGCCGGCGAAACCGCCCACTTCGAAAACAAGGAAGCGGCCATCAACGGAGAGACCCGCGCGGATCGCGCCGCCCATGGCGGAAAGCTGACGCCCTCCGAAAAAGCCCGTGTCAATCGCCAGCAGAATCATCTTTCGAACCAGATCTATGACGACAAGCACAATACCAACATCGCGCATTACGGAAACAACGAAGTGGGCCAGCGCCGCGAGAATCAGCAGGACCGTATCGCCCAGGGCGTAAAGAGCGGCCAGTTGACCGCGGGAGAAACGGCCAGGCTGGAAAATCAGCAGCGCGGAATCAATCAACAGGTCCGCGCCGACCGCGCCGCCAATGGCGGCAAGTTGACCGCCGGAGAAAAAGCGCAGGTCAATCGTGAACAGAATCGTACGTCGCGCAGTATTTACAACAAAAAGCACAACGCCCGCACGCAGGGTGTGGCCAAGCACTAGTCCTTAGGCATCGCGAAGAAGTGGAAGTTCGGGGCGCTCCTGCCCAGGGGCGCCCCTTGCCTCTTGGCTACTAAATAGGAACCGGGCGCCGGCCGCCTTGCGCCGATATGCCGGGAACCGATCGCGATTGACTTGCTTTGCCTGCAACCGTAATATCTCGCTGCATGACGGAAACTTCCGCTCGGCTCGCCGGCCGCCTGCTTATCTTTTCCAGTTCATCATCCACTGCTCCTGTCCCCAGACATCCGTTGTCCCGCCCTGAAGAGGAATCAAGTTTATGGCGCTAGCCCAAGATGAGCTGCTCCTGGAGTTCCGCAAATTCGCCGTGACCGCACCTACCGTCGAAGTGCTCATGGAGCGCGTCGCCAAGCGCCTGCACGAAAAAATGACGCGCTATAACTGGGCGGGTTTCTATCTCGTGGATCCGGCGGATGCGAACTTCCTAGTGGTCGGACCCTTCGCGGGAAGTTTCACGCCCAACACGCGCATTCGCGTCACCGTGGGGCTTTGTGGTGCAGCGGCCACCAGCGGGAAAACTGTTGTCGTGCAGGATGTCTCCAAGGACCCCCGCTACCTGGCGGGATCTTCCATGGTGAAATCAGAAATCGTCGCGCCCATTTTTGCCAAGAAGAAACTAGCCGCCGAACTGGATATCGAAAGCTATTTCCCCAACACCTTCACCAAGCCTGATCAGGATTTCGTGGAAGCCTGCGGCCGTATAGTTGCCGACTACCTAGAAAAGAAAGACTGATCAAATTTTTTTGTATCACGCCCTGTGCGGCGCGATCGACGAACTGATACCCTTCGCGATCGGAATCGAAAAACAATCACTGGTGTCTAAGAATTTGGCTTACCGGCGCGGAGATGATCGACGAGTGATGGCCCCGGAAGGAACGTCAAGTACTTGGGAATTCAGAACACTGACTCCTGAGCAAACTGTTAGCGACCAGATCTTCATCATTTTTGTATCGGCTGTATTCGTGATTATCACGGTCAAATTAGTGAGGTTTTGGCGTGCCGCACTGCAAGCCAACGCGGGAGACGGACAGCAAAAGCGGATGACTCAGCAGCTGATACACTCGACTTGAAATATTGGTTGAAACTTGTTTACCTGGTTTGGGCGCTCGCTTGCGAATGCTTCCCTCAAAACAGTATGGAGTCACACCGCTGCTCCTAACGCGTGGGCCATGTTTCTTTGGAAGGTTTCGCCAATGCTCACCGTGGCGTTGGCAGCGCTATATTCATTGCTGGTGCGATGGTATGTCACCAGGCGAAGAGAGCATTTTTCGGACTATTGATAACCACCGCCGCAAATACTTCCGCAAGGGTCAGGAATTGGAAGCGCTGAAGCGGCTCACGACCAGGCACGTGATGTCGTCGTGTTGATCGGCGCGGCCGGTGAATTCATCCAGCTTGTTTAGAATTCTGGCCAGTGTGACGGAGGCGCGTTCCTCGGATTGTCGCGGCTGCAATGCGGCGATCAGGCGCGCCTCTCCGAAGGGCTCGCGGCGCACGCTCAATGCTTCCGTGATGCCGTCCGTATAAATCACCAGCGCGTCGTACGGCTCCATCACCGTTTCTCCCGCTGCATATTTTTCGGTCAGCTCAATGCCGAGAGGCATGCTTTCCGATTGCAGCCTTTCCACTTCCCCGTTACCGCGCAGCAAAACCGGGGGATTGTGTCCTGCGCACAGATACGCGAGTCGACCCGTGGCAGGATTCAACTCGGCCAGAAACGCGGTGGTGAACCTGCGGCCACTGAGATTATTGGCGCATACCAGGCGATTCAAGTCGGTGACCAATTCAGATAGTGAACTTCGCGAACCAGCAAGCGCGCGCAAACTGGCCTGAAAATTGGCCATCATCATCGCTGCGGGAACGCTCTTGCCGGCTACGTCGGCGACTGCGAGGAGTAACGGCCCATCATTCTCCCGCCGGAAAGCATCGTAATAATCTCCCCCCACCATGTTGGCGGGACGCATAGCAAAGGCCATGTCCACGCCGGGTATTTCGGGAGCGACGCGGGGAACCAGCAGCCGCTGGATTTCTCGCGCGATCTCTATGTCGCGCTTCATGGTGACGTGATCGCCCAGGACCAGCAGCAATAAAAGCAGCAGCCCGCCGAAGGCCACAACAAACTCTACTTGCTTGGTGATGAACAGGAATTCGAATCCGACAGCGGCCATGACGGCCACGATCAACGTGGCCAGAAGAAAAACGCGCCGCGCGGGCGACAGTTTTGCCAGAATCGCCAGGAATAGAGCCGCCGCTACGCGAAACGGCTGCTTCCAGGAACGCTCCGTCGGCAGGTCGCGCAGGCCAGCATCCTGTTTGTACAGCCGCGTGCTGACGTGCGCCTCGTGTTTGAACTGCGACCACAGTTCGTTGAGCTCCAGCCCATTAGTGAGGTGGTACCAACTGTCACGCACCTGCCAGCGGGTGCGCCGCAACTCCATCTGCGCGGTGTAATATTTCTGCCGGGCGCGGTCCCTCGCCGCGCGGATGCGCTGTATCTTAGCCGAGCGTGCTGCTGGAGGAGTTCCCGGCTCCCGCGCGACAATCTCAGCGCTGCGGGGCTCATCGCCACGCCCGGGCTCTGGTATCTGAATGATGTTTTCTGGCAACTAAGGTCCCCAAGTCTTCACTGACGGACGGCTTTCGGCGGTTGCTCTTTAGATGCTAGTCGCGCGCAGGCGTCAAATCTTTTTAGGCTTTTTTTGATTGTCTCACCCGCCATGGAAAAGCACTGTGCCAAATGGCGCATTTTCAGGCCGGCAATAAAAAATGGGGCCGCAACTTCCGGCCCCGACTCTAACTGACATTCTGCAGCTAACGCTTCTGTTCCGCCGGCGGAATATTTAATTCCATCCCGGCCTGAATCTTGTTGGGATCCTTCAGTTTGTCGTTGTTGGCATAGAAGATGCGCATGTATTCGTGCGCGTCGCCGTAAAACTGCTGGCTGATCTTCGAGAGACTGTCACCCGATTTCACACTATATTTCTGGCCCCCGCTCGTCTGGCTTCCGGCCCCACCAGATGCACCCGCGGCCACTGCTTGTGTACTTGCTTGCGCCAGGTCGAATTGCGCGGTGATGTCGTCGGCATTGGGATTCACCAGCTTGATCTCGTCCCAGATTTTATTTTTTGCCTGCTCCGACGGCGCAGTGCCCTTGATGAAAAGCTTGTTATCCTGTACGTGCAGGTTCTGCAGCTGCACGTGCTCCTGCTCGATGCTGCGTAGCACGGACTGGTATTTCTGTTTCAAGGTCTCAAATTGTTTTTGCGAATTGGCATCCTGAGCGCCTTGCGCGCCGCTGCCGAACATTTTGTCGAATATTCCCATGGTTTCCTCCGCAGTTTGAGCTGGTGAAACTACCCTAGCGAGTGGCGAGGATCCCGGCAATACACCTATTCGTGTACGCCAAAGCTCTTACGAAATTCATACGACCTAAATTTCACATTTAAAAAGGCCCTCGCCGTCCAGGCAATTTTTTCTGGCCCATGCCTTTTGCTATCCTGCCATGAGCCATGCCATCAGCTAAGGACCCGCGCGTTTACCTGGACTACAACGCCACCACTCCTGTCGAGCCCGAAGTGCTCGACGCCATGCTGCCTTATTTTTCAGGCGACTACGGCAATGCCGCCTCCATTCACACCACCGGGCAAAAGGCTCGCGCCGCAGTAGAGACTGCGCGCGAACAGGTGGCCGCGCTCATCGGCGCCCAGTCGCAGGAAATAGTTTTCACCAGCGGGGGCACGGAGTCCGACAACCACGCCATCTTCGGGGTATTCGATCCCGCCGAGTACACCGGCAAAAATCTGATTTGCTCAGTGATCGAGCACGAAGCAGTGCTCAACACCTGCCAGTCGTTGGCTACGCGTGGCGTAAATGTTCCTTATTTATTGGTAGATCGCGACGGGCGTGTGGACCCTGAAGACTTACGCAACATGCTGGACGCGCGACCCGACACAATTTTATTGACGGTGATGCATGCGAACAACGAGCTGGGCACCGTGCAACCGCTTCAGGAGCTCGGCGAGCTGGCGATGGAGGCGGACGTTTATTTTCACACCGACGCGGTACAGTCGGCGGGCAAATTGCCTATCGACGTGAACGCCCTGCAAGTGGATCTGCTTTCGCTTTCTGGCCACAAAATTTACGGACCCAAGGGCGTCGGCGCGCTCTATGTGCGCAGCGGAACGACCTTGCGCCAGTTTTTTTACGGTGGACATCACCAGCGCGGCTTCCGTCCCGGTACGGAGAATGTCGCTGGTACCGTGGGTCTCGGCAAAGCGGCGGAACTGGCACAGAAATCCCTGCAAACCGACGCCGTGCGCGTCGGCGGCCTGCGCGATGACCTGGAGCGCGGCCTGCTGCAGCGTGTCCCAGAGTCCCGCGTCAATGCCAGCACCGCGCCGCGCACGCCTAACACCACGAGTATTCTCTTTCCCGGCGTGGATGGCGAGGCGCTGCTCATCGCGCTGGACCTGAAGGGCATTTCGTGTTCCACCGGCTCGGCTTGCTCCTCAGGCGCGGTTGAACCGTCGCACGTACTCATCGCTATCGGCCTTTCTAGCGAAGAGGCCCGCAGCAGTTTGCGCTTCAGCCTGGGGCGTCACACCACTCGCGAAGAAATCGATTTGGCACTGATGGTCATCCCCGAAACCGTCGAACGCCTACGTGAAATTTCCCCCAACTATGGCAAGAAAACTTCCGCGGGAAATTAGTTTTGGCGCGATCTGGCGTAGGTGGCACGCCACATAAATTGGCAGCAAGCCTTCCCTTAGCTCCTTGATTTCAGCAAGCAATATAGTATCCACGTTCCGCGACTTACGCTGCGGACTGATTCATTCCTTAGCCGCGGGGGCGCTCAAGATGAATTGCGCGGATATACTTCCAGGGCGCGTTTTTCGGCAAAAGGGGGCCTGCCCGTGGTTCCGGCGGCAACTTTCAGTACAATAGATGCAACTCAACAATGAACACTGCATTCCAACCTGACGGGATCACACTTGCAGCGGAGCCGTGCACCGAGGTCGTGGCGGTGGCCATGAGTGGCGGTGTGGACAGCTCGGTAGTAGCCGCGCTGATGCAGCAGCAAAACCGCAGCGTCGTGGGCCTGACCATGCAGTTGTGGAATCAGCGCCGCCTGCCCTCCGTGCAATCCGCCGGCCCGGCACAACATCGCTGCTGCTCCATCGATGATGTGTATGACGCCAAGCGCGTGGCACAGCATCTCGATTTCCCGCACTACGTCGTGAATTTTGAAGAGCAGTTTGAAGCACGCGTCATCCGCCCGTTCGTGGATCAGTATTTGTCCGGTCGCACACCCATCGCCTGCACCAACTGCAATACCGATATCAAGTTCGACCCGTTGCTGCGCATGGCGCAACAGATTGGCGCCAGACGACTGGCCACCGGGCACTACGCGCGCATCCGCAAGAACGAGCAAACGCGGCGTTGGGAACTTTTGTGCGCGCGTGATGAGACCAAAGATCAATCGTATTTTCTGTGGGGCTTAACCCAGGAACAACTCGCCGGCAGCGAATTTCCACTCGGCGAGTTGAGCAAAGAAGAAGTGCGCGCCGTCGCCCGACGTGTCAATCTTCCGGTGGCGGAAAAGCCCGAAAGCATGGAGTTGTGCTTCGTGCCCAGCGGCAACTACGTGCAATTCATCCACGCGTACGCCAGCGAGCAGAATATTTCGCGGCACACCGGCGGCGGCGAGATCGTCAACGAAGATGGCGAAGTGCTGGCGCACCACGACGGTGTGCATCAGTTCACCGTGGGACAAAGGAAGGGCCTCGGGTTTTCAACCGGCAAGGCGCTGTATGTTTTGGGTATTGATTCGCAGACCAATCGCGTGGTGGTCGGCGAAGATCAGGCGCTGTACAAGAGCACTTGCGAAATTGAAAATGTGAATTGGGTTTCCATCGATGCGCCGGGCGCTCCAGTGCACGCCATGGTGAAAATCCGCCACAAGCATGAAGCCGCCGCGGCCACCGTGGAAGCTCTGGATGACAATCGCGCTCAGGTAACTTTCGACGCGCCGCAACGCGCCATCACCTCGGGACAAGCGGCCGTTTTTTACGATGACGACCGCGTTCTCGCCGGTGGCTGGATCCGTTGATACCGAAATAAAAAAAGGGCACGAAGAAACCTTCTGCCCCGCTTCAAATACTTCCGTTGTTAAAAAGCGAGTTAGATAAACAATTCTTCTTCCTGCTGTTCTTCCGGCCGCCGGGATGCACGCCGCGAGCGCAGCAAATCCAATCCTACGCGAATGCCGGTCATGACTGCCGAGGCCTTGCGCACCGGCTTCCAGAAGCCTTGCTGCAACTTGGCACCGGTTTCTTCCACCGCTTCCAGCGCGCCGGCCAGAATTCTGTCCGCGTGAATCAACTGTCCGCGCAAAAGGTCTGACGCCTCGCTCAGCACGCGATCCATCTTTTGCGCCTGCCCACGCGCCAGGTACACCACGTGCGAAGCATCTGCCACCATTTCTGAAATTTTCGGTTGCGTATCGTCGAGCAAAACCTGTACACGGGACAGAAGCGGAGACACCTTGGTCTGCATGTCGCTGACTAGGTTGTTAACTTTTGCGGTGGTGCGCTTCAATTCAAAAAACAGTGCGCCGAGAATGGCCACTTGCACGACCAGCGCAATCGCGGAGACGATGCTGAAGACTTCGAGCCAGAATTCCATGAGCGCCTCGGGCCGCCCCACAGAACTGAGCGGAAAGTGTTATATATCCAACGCCAGCCAAGCCAAGTATGCGAGCCGACGGAAACCGGGAATTTACGACTTCGAAGCCTCGCGCATGTACGCGTCGCGGCCGGCGTCCACCGCTGCTGCCAAGGAATCTTTTTTGCGTGAAGCGACGTCTTTGCTGCGTTCGATCAATTCATCGGCGCGTTCGCGAAGTTCGCGGGCCTTGCGCTGCGCGTAGTCTTTGCCTTCATCAGCTCTGTTGGACAAATATTCACGGGTGTCTTCGCCAGACTTGGGGGCGAACAAGACCCCAACAAGGGCGCCTACGCCCAGGCCCACCAAGAAATAACTCACTTTGGAACCAACATTATCAGCCATAAGGACCTCCGTAGTGACCGTATAATAGCACCAACTACGGTTCAATACAGGCTAACTGGTAGGGGTAGGGACATCCGTCGGCGTGTTTTCGAGGCTTGTGCCGCGCAGGTGCGCCAGAATTTTCTCCGCGCTTTTGCGCGTGATCACGCGACTCAAACCATCCACGCCGGCGCGTTGCAGATTCGCCACGCTGCCGAATTCGCGGAGCAATCTTTGCGCAGTGAGTTTCCCGACGCCGGGAATATCGTTAAGCGCGGTGGTGGTTTGCCGCTTGCCGCGCCGCAGCCGATGAAAGGTCACTGCAAAGCGATGGGTCTCGTCGCGAATCTGCTGAATCAGGTGCAACACGGGGGAATGATGATCAAGCACGCACGGTTCATCTTCCTGGCCGTAGATGTATAAAATTTCCTCGCGCTTGGCAATGCTGGCCAGCGGCTGGTTGATGATTTGCAACGACTCCAGGGCTTGCGCCGCGGCGTGCAACTGCCCAATCCCCCCGTCGATCAAAATCAAGTTGGGCATCGGGCGCTTCTCGGCCAGCACCCGTGAGTATCTGCGCGTCACCGCTTCGCGCATGCTGGCAAAATCGTCGTTCTGGGCCAGAGCACCTTCAGGTCCGGCTTCGCCACGAATAATAAATTTGCGGTAATCGGATTTTTTCATGCGCCCGTGTTCCCACACCACCATGGAAGCCACCGTGTCGGTGCCTTGAATGTGCGAGATGTCGAAGCTTTCGATGCGTTGCGGCTCTTCCGGCAAATTCAGCGCCGCTTGCACCGCTTCGGTGATGGCTTTGGAAGTGGGCTTCAGCACGCGGAAACGCTGCTCAAAGGAATGTGCGGCGTTGTTTTCCACCAGATCAAGAAAGGCGCGCTTCGAGCCGCGCTGCGGGGTGAAAATTTCCACCTTGCGGCCGGCGCGTTCCGAGAGTTCCTCTTCCAGCACGTCGCGGTCCTCGAAGTCCACCGGCACGTGGATGGCTTTCGGCAGATATGCGGCTTCCAAATAGATTTGTTTCAGCAGCGAAGGCACGAATTCGCGGGGATCGAATTCCTCCAGGTCCTCCCAGTAATACTCCCGCCGGTCCACCGCTCGCCCGCCGCGCAAGTGAAACAAGTTGGCGGCCACCAGCGGAGCTTCCGCGTGATACGCCAGCACATCCGTGTCATCGCCTTGCGACGAGGCGATGCGCTGGCGCTCTTCAATCTCTTCCAGGGTATGCAGCAAATCGCGATACGCGGCGGCCTGTTCGTACAATTCCTGTTCTGCGGCGGCGGCCATGCGCTGCCCCAGGCTCTTGCTCAGATCGTGACGGCGGCCATCCAGGAACAGCCGCACATCGCGCACGGCTTCGGCATAGCGCTCTTCCGTCGTCAGCCCCTCCACGCACGGTCCCTGGCAGCGCTTGATGTAATACTGCAGGCAAGGCCGCGGATGATTGCGCGTCAAATCCACCGAACACGACGGCACCATAAAACGCTTGTGAATGAAATGCAAAATCCGACGCGCCAGGCTTGCCGGAAAATACGGGCCAAAATACAGCGAACCGTCTTTTTTGACTTTGCGTGTGAAATACACCCGCGGATATTTTTCAGAGATCGTCAGCTTGATATACGGATACGTTTTGTCGTCGCGCAACAGCACGTTGAACTTCGGTCGGTACTGCTTGATGAGGTTGTGTTCCAGCGCCAGGGCTTCGCGCGCGTTCTCCACCAGAATGGTTTCGAGGTCGGCAATTTCTCGCGCCAGCGAACCGGTCTTGGCGTTGATCCAACTGGATTCCAGAAAATACGAGCGCACCCGGCTGCGCAGCGAAATGGCTTTGCCCACGTACAGCACTTTTCCACCGCTGTCCTTGAACAGATACACCCCGGGTGCTTCAGGCAACAGCGCAGCTTTTTCTCGTGGTTCCATGGATTCGCGTGAGTACGACACCCGGAAATCGCCGGGCTGTGACGGCGTACAACTACTATGATACTAAAGTGAATCGGAGAGAGTGGCAGCCCAGAAGGAGCTGAACGCGGCATGGCCCAGGCATTTGTGTTGCTGTCCGCTCTGATCGGTTAGATGCTTATGAACAATTTTCCGATGCTAAGCGCAGTCTCGCGCAAGCGCCTCGCCTGGAGACCGTGGCTGGCGCTCGCCGCCGCACTGTTTTTCCTCGCGCTTGCGTCTGCCGCCACGCGCGCCCAGGACTCCCAAGGCGAGTCCTCATCCAGCGCGCCGCGACCGGAGCCGCCCGCGCCCGAAGCGCCAAAAAGCAAAAGCGGCAAGAAGAATAAAGACGCGCCCGCCAAGTCGGCGCCGGACCAGCCCACCTGGGATCCCTTGCGCGCCGAAAAAGACCTGGAAGTTGGCCAATACTATTTGAAAAAGGGCGACGTAGACGCCGCCATCGATCGTTTTGAAGATGCCGCCGCGGCCAAGCCTGGCTTCGCGATTCCCTACCGCTACCTCGGCGAAGCACACGAAAAAAGGGGCCAGAAGCGCGAAGCCATAAAAGCCTACACGCGCTACCTGGACCTGTATCCACACGCGGAAGACGCCGCCAAAGTACGCAAAAAAATCGACAAGCTGTGGAGTGAAGTCGGAAAGAAAGCCAAATCAGCGGGCTAAGCGGTCCAGAGCGCGGCGCGCTCTCTCGAATCCCACGAAGCGCTTTTCTTCTTCGCGAAATTCCTTCGAATGCGACACCAGACTACAGCCCGAGCGCCGCGTGGGATGCTTAACGTGCAGCATTTCGTGGAATAGCACGTACTCCACCGCGCAGGCGGGCACTGCGGGCCGGTCCATGCGGCGATTCAGCAAAATCTGGTTCGGTCCAGGGTCGTAGCACCCGAACTGACGCCGCCAACTGCGCACGCTCCAGCCGATGCGTGGGCGGCGTAATTCTCCGCCAAAATATTTTTTGTTCAGCTCATCGAATAAATTCGACAGATCGTAGTGCCGGCCGCGCGGGTCGGCCTGCGGCACGCGCACCCGCCCACTGCGCATTTTGCTGATGCGATGGCGTGTTTTGTGCGAGCGCGCGTATTCCAGGTACGGCTCCACAACTTCCTTGGGAGCCTTGCGGCGATACACGCGCGACAACAGCAGCGCCGCACCACCCTCCAGCACGGCCAGCGGCGCGCGCTGCAGCAGGTCGGAAAAGCGCACGTGCATTACGTCATTGCGCCGCCGGATGGTAAGCACCAGGCTCGAGTAGGGATAAAAGTCCACACGAAATCGCGGAGGCAGCCCGTGGCAACCGAGTCGGGTGAAAACGCGCTGAAACAGCGCACTGCCACCGGGTATGGGCGACACTTCAGAACCTTTCATGGAAGTAAGCGAGGCGTGCCGCGTGGGGAACTTTCTCTAGCATTAAGGTTTGCGACGCACCGGTGGAGGAGCCACTTTCTTGGTGGCGTTCTGCGCTTCGTGCATGGCGTCGCGCGTGCCCTCGATGGCGTCATCGAGATTGCCCTTGTAGTCTTCCACGTCCGCACCGCCGGCCGCCGACAATTTTTCCAGCACCGCTAGAAAAGATTTTGACTGCGAAGCCATCAAATCAATCGCCGGCCGGATATTTTCCTGCCGCTGGATGCCCAGCTGTATCAGATCCGCGGCGTCATCCACACAGCCGCCATAGGCGTTCAGCAGCGAATTCAGCATGTCCACGTGGCGATTGCCAGAGGGATGTTCCAGTTCATATTGAAATTTCTTGAGCCGGTCTTCCGCGAAAGTAATGAACAATTTGATGCGGTCGTTGGTCGTCTCCGCGTCGCGAATCTTGTCGGATTCCAGCGCAGACAGGTAGTCTTTTTGTTCCTGAGCCCGCGACGGGCCAGGACCCCTCACCAAAATCGCTACCAGCGCCAGAAGAGTCATTCCGCAGATGCTCTTCTTCATGGCTTGTCCCCTGGCGGAGGCAAACTCTGTGCCGGCCCCCTAGAAGGCGGCGGCTCCGAGTGATACCGGAAAAGCATGTGGATCAGTTCCGCATCCATGGCATCCAGGTCGTTGCGGACAATCCGCAGCGGTGGCTGAAACTGCTCCGGCGCCATCAGCAAGATTTCGTCCACCTCGCGAATTCCGCGGCGCACGTGAATTTCCAGTTGGCGGTAACCGCGCCCGTCGCGCTCCGCGTCGGCGTGCCTTTTTCGCAATCCTTCGAGAGCGACGCGGACATTGTCGCGATATTTTTCCAGTACGATTCCCACGGTGACCATGTCGTTGGACTTGAAAGCGCGGCGAGTTTCATCGAATTGCGCGTCTCCCAATTTTTCCAGCAAATGGGCGCGATGCACGGGGTTGTTCTCGTGGTCGAAGCGCGCCTGCAACTCCGGAATCTTGTCGGCTGCCGCCAGCGCCGGGCCTGAAGTCATCGCCGCGCCTAAACAGATTCCCAAGGTCAATCGCCGGGCCTTCATTGCTACCTTTTATGCTCCAGCATTTTGCGAAGTACCTTGCTGCGTTCCTGCGCCTGCCAGACCTGGTCCGCGTTTTGTCCCTGGTCCAGACTTAAAAATTGCTGATAGGCATCCAGCGCCGGCTTCGGTTGATTCAGCTTATCGTAGCAGAGCGCGCGAATAAACCAGGGCCCGGCAGCGGGAGTTTCAATTTTCGCAATGTGATCCAGAGCCGCCAGAGTGGACGGGCAGTCGCCGGAAAGATAAAGAGTGCTGCTCAAATCTTTCCAGTAAGCGAGATTCTTGCTGTCCAGTTGCAGCGCGCTCTTCAACTCTTTCAGCGCGTTGGGATAATCGTGCTTCTGCATGTAAATGCGCCCGAGGCCGCCGTGCAGTTCTGCATCCTGCGGAGCCAGCGCGATGGCCTTGTTCAGCGTGACGATGGAGTCGTCCCATTTTTTCTGCGCCACGGCAATATCGGCGCGTACCCGCAGCGAATCGAGGCTCGGCGCCTGCCCGGCCTCGGCGCGATCCACTTCCGCAAGCGCAACGTCGTATTGCTGCTGTTCCACCAACAGGTGTACCAGCCGCGCACGAACTTTGCTGTCGTCCGGTTGCGCCGCCAGGTAGCTGCGATAGGCATCCGCGGCCTGCGGCTTTTTCTGCTCGTCCAGGCATTGCGCCACGCCCCGCAGAGCACCTGCGTTGTGGGGCTGCACTCGCAGGATGCTGTGAAATTTCGCTTCCGCTTCTGCCGGCCGCTTCAAGCGCAGGTAAAGATTCGCCAAATGCAGAATCGGCTCCAGATTGTCGGGAGCTAGACGGTAAGCGCCTTCAAACGACTCCGCGGCGCCGGTGATATCTCCGCCGCGTTCTTCAGCCACGCCCAATAAATAGCGTGGGCGGCTCTGCGAGGGCAGCAGCTCCACTGCTTTTCGCAGATTGGGAATCGCTACAGCAGGATCCGTCTCGATATAGAGAATTCCGAGATTCAGATACGCTTCGGCCATTTTGTGGTCGAGCGCGATGGCTCGTTCGTATTCGGCACGCGCTTCGGGAACCTTTTGTTGCGCGGTGTAAACGTAGGCTAACTGAAAATGCCCGTAGGCCACGTCCGGTTGCGCGGCGATAAATTTTTGCAGCGGGTCAATTGCGGCCGCGAAATCTTTCTTTTCGATGTCGCGCTGTGCTTCGTCCAGCAATTCGTTCAGGGGGTTGGCAATTTTTTGCCTCTTGGTGATCGTTTCCGAAGGTTTTGGGGACTTGGAGGTAGCGTCCTGGCTATACGCTGAAGTGCCGGTGAAAAGCAGAATGAGGCCGACGAAAACGAGCAGGCCAGTGTTGGTTTTCGCCAAGAGTGAGCGGACGGCGGTCATGTTTCTAGGGGCGCGGTCTTCGATCACGCGGTCTTCGATCCATTGGTGTTGCTTACCCGCTTAGTTAAGTTGGATGCGCCATTCTGCGGCCCTTTTGCCTGGCCGTTCTCGGCCAGCACCTGCGCCAGGTAGCGCCCGGTATGCGACTGCGCGTTGCGCGCCACCTGTTCCGGCGTGCCGGTAGAGATAATTTTTCCGCCCTGGTCGCCGCCCTCGGGGCCCATGTCAATCAGCCAGTCCGCGGATTTGATCACATCGAGGTTGTGTTCGATCACCAGTAATGACGCGCCGGATTCCAGCAGCTTGCGAAACGCCGCCAGCAGCTTGGCGATGTCGTCGAAGTGCAAACCGGTAGTCGGCTCATCGAGAATATAAAGGATGCCCTGGTTTTCTGTACGCGACAGGTGGGCGGCCAGTTTCAAACGCTGCGCTTCACCGCCCGACAGAGTGGTCGCCGATTGCCCCAGTCGCAAATAACCCAGGCCGATTTCGTTGAGAACGCGCAGTTTGGAAACTACTTTGGGCACGTTGATAAAAAATACCATCGCCTCGCGCACCGTCAATTGCAGCACGTCGTGGATGCCTTTCCCGTGGTAGAGGACTTCCAGTACGCCGCTCTTGAAGCGCGTGCCCCGGCACTCCTCGCAGATGAGTTCGACATCCGCGAGAAATTGCATTTCCACGGTGACGGTGCCGTCGCCCTGGCAGGTCTCGCAGCGCCCGCCCGGCACGTTGAACGAGAAATGTCCCGCAGAGTAGCCGCGCCGCTTGGCATCCGGCGTGTCCGCAAAAACTTCGCGGATAGCATCAAAGGCTTTTAGGTACGTCGCGGGATTCGAACGTGGCGTTCTGCCGATAGGCGACTGATCCACAATCACCACTTCGCGGATTTGCGCGTCGCCTTCGATGTGCTCGCAGAATTCCTTGATGCTCGAGCCATTTCGCTTGGCGGCCAGCGCTTTGTACAAAACGTCATGCACCAGCGTTGATTTTCCCGACCCGCTGACGCCAGTGACCACCGTGAGCGTGCCAAGGGGCAGCGTGAAATCAACGTCGCGCAAATTGTGCAGGTGCGCGCCGATCACTTTGAGAAATTTTCCGCTGGGCTTGTGGCGATTATTGGGGACCGGGATGCGCAAGTCGCCGGTGAGATAGCGGCCGGTGAGGGACTTGGGTTCCTTCAGCATGGCTTGGTAGGTGCCGGCAAAGAGTAATTTTCCACCGAGTTCGCCCGCGCCCGGGCCCAGGTCAATTACGTAATCCGCCGTCCGAATCGTGTCCGGATCGTGCTCGACGACGAGCACGGTGTTTCCGAGGTCGCGTAACGATTTCAGGATATCGATCAAGCGCTGCGTGTCGCGCGGATGCAAACCGATCGACGGCTCGTCCAGCACATACAACGCGCCGACAAGATGCGAGCCGAGAGAAGTTGCGAGCTGGATGCGCTGCGATTCGCCGCCCGACAAAGTGGAAGTAAGGCGGTCGAGTGTCAGGTAGTCCAGGCCAACTTCATCCAGGAACTGCAAGCGGGACTGCACTTCCAGCAGGATTTTGTCCGCCACCTTATTTTGCGATTGGGTCAGCTGCATGCTGGAGAAAAATACTCGTGCTTGCTTCACCGTTAGCTTGCACACTTCCGTGATGGAGCGCTGGGCTACGCGCACCGCGCGCGCTTCAGGACGCAGTCGCGTGCCGCCGCATTCCGAACACGTCGCATAGCCGCGGAAGCGGCTCAAAAATACGCGCACGTGCAGTTTGTATTTCTTGCGCTCGAGATATTTGAAGAAACCGACGATGCCTTCGTAGCCGTTGGGTGGGTCGCCCTCGAGGATCAGCTTGCGTTGTTCTTCCGGGAGGTGGCGCCACGCCACGTTTGTCGGGATGCCCTGGCTGTGCGCCCATTTTTTGACGTCTTGCAGCAGCCCGCGGTAACGCGGCTTGGTCCACGGCAGAATCGCGCCATCGTCCAGCGATTTGCTGGAGTCGGGTACCACTAAATTCAAGTCAAAATCGATAGTGTTGCCAAATCCCTGGCAGCGCGGGCACGCGCCGTACGGATTGTTGAAGGAAAAAAGACGGGGCTCCGGTTCCTGGTAAAGCGTGCCGTCATTCTTGCATTCGAAGCGTTCATTGAATCGCAGGCGCTCCGCAGGACCCACGGCGTCGCCCACAAATTCCAGAATCGCCTCGCCGTGGCCCTCGCGATAGCAAATCTCGATGGAGTCCACCAGTCGCGAGCGCGATTCCGCATTAACGGCCAGGCGATCCACGAGCACGTAGACAGGCCGCGCGAAATCAACGTCCAGTAGCGTTTCGGGAGAAGAAAATTCGTGCAGCCTTCCATCCTGGTACAGGCGGTTGAAGCCGCGCTTTTGGAGATCAATCAGCGACTGCCGTAATAATTCCGATGAAATCTGCGGGGCTTTCTTCTTCACCACGCGCTTAGCCGGTGCGTCTGCCGCGGCGGGCACCGGGACCGGAGCCGGCCCAGCTGGTCGAAATTCGTACAACACATAAAATCGCCGCCCGGGCGCGAGCTTTAGAATGCCGGTGGCAATCTCGTCGGGATTGTCGCGCTTCACTTCCGCGCCGCACTTAATACAGAAAGTCTGCCCACAGCGCGCAAAAAGCAGCCGCAAATAGTCGTAGATTTCCGTGGCCGTGGCTACCGTGGAACGTGGATTCCGCGTGGAATTTTTCTGGCGGATGGCCACCGCTGGGGCGATGCCCGAAATTTCGTCCACATCGGGCTTTTCCATGCGCTCGAGGAACTGCCGCGCATAGGCCGACAGCGATTCCACGTAGCGGCGCTGCCCTTCAGCGTAAACCGTGTCAAACGCGAGCGAAGATTTGCCCGAGCCGCTGACGCCGCTGACCACCGTAATGGCGTTGTGCGGGATCGCGACAGTAATATTTTTCAGGTTGTGAACACGCGCGCCACGAACATGAATCACTTCTTCGGCCACGTTCACAGGGGTGAATTCAGTCTTTGGCAAGTGTGAGCCCAGACAGCGCCCTCCGCGAGCACTGCCTAAACTTTAAATTATACTCCGGTGCGCAAGGCGAGCAACTCCATCACTGACCTTGGTAAATGAGATTTTAATGGGGAGGTATTTTCTATCGGCGGTTGCGGTAGCAAAGGACCGCTGCACTGCTAGATGGTCCAGAAGTTCGGATGTCAGAAGTCTCGCCAGGGTCGCCAGATCGGCACGCTGACGTAACGCACATCTCTGGCCTGACTTAACAACGCTCTGAGTTGTCGAGCAGGTGTTTCAACAGGATGAAGCCCCGGCTAGCCGCGAACATAACCCAAAAGTACCACCCGAGTTGCGGACCTCAAAGAATCAATTTCAAACTGACCGACCACAGGCACTCTGTTAATGTTGCGGAGATTGTGGGGGAAAGAGTGATGTCGAACTTAAAACGCGTGATCTGGATCGTGCTCGACAGCGTGGGCATCGGTGAATTGCCCGACGCGGCAGACTACGGTGACGTGGGCCGGAATACGCTTGGGCACATCGCGGAATCGCGCCCGCTGCGCCTGCCAACACTGCAGAAACTCGGGCTAGGGAACATCGCGCCGCTCAGACATCTCCCTCCGGCCACTTCGCCGCTTGCGGCCCATGGAAAAGGCGCCACGCATTCCCCCGGCAAAGATACCACCACCGGACATTGGGAAATGGCCGGCATCTGGCTGCCGCAGGCTTTTCCCGTTTATCCGCATGGCTTCCCGCCGGAGCTCATTGCTGAATTCGAAAAACAAATCGGGCACCAGACATTGGGCAACAAGCCCGCATCCGGCACGGAAATAATCAAGGCACTGGGCGACGAGCACGTGCGCACGGCAAAACCCATCGTCTACACTTCGGGCGACAGCGTGTTTCAAATCGCCGCGCACGAAGACGTCATTCCCATCGCCGAGCTTTATCGCATGTGCGAGATTGCGCGGAAATTGTTGGATGGGCCTCACCGCGTCGGCCGCGTCATCGCGAGGCCCTTCGCGGGACCATCAGGAAATTTTGCGCGCACGCCGCGACGGCATGACTACGCCGTGGACCCGCCCAAACCAATGCTGCTGGACGTCCTCGCGGAAAGGGGTGTACCGGTATTCGGCATTGGCAAAATTCATGACATCTACAATGGCCGCGGCGTGGACGATTACGTCACTACCAAAAGTAATGCCGACGGCACGGAGAAATTGACGCAGGCGTTGGACGATCGTCCGAATGGCCTGGTTTTCTGCAACCTGGTGGATTTCGACATGCTCTATGGCCACAGGAAAGACGTGGAAGGCTTCGCCAAATCACTGGAAGAGTTTGACGAGTGGTTGGGAAAATTTCTCGAGCAACTGAAAAATTCCGACCTGCTGCTCATCACGGCGGACCATGGATGTGACCCCCACCCGGGCTGGCCCACCACCGATCACTCTCGCGAATACGTCCCCATCCTGGCGTTCACGCCCGCAATCACCGCCGGCGCCAACCTGCGCGTAAGAGAAACGCTCGCCGACATGGGCCAAACCGTCGCCGAGATTTTCCGCGCGCAGATACCTCGGGGAAAGAGTTTTAGGGATAAATTGACGAAGATTTAGGTTTTTTAATCGAAGTTGGCTTACTTCCCGGTCGCTGTCCCGCCGCCACCCGGCGCGTAATAGCCATTGCGAGTGCGCGCCACCAACTTGCCGCGGCCTCGCGGCGGAATCACTTCCACCTGCACGGCGCGAAATGTTCCGTCGCGCTTGGTATTCGTCGGGTAGTAAGCCAGCGTGTACTGGTTGCGGACGTCGCGGGCCACCTGCTCGCAAATATTGCGCACATCGTCCACATTCTCTGGAAAAAACGCCAGGCCGCCAGACGCCTGCGCCAGTTGTTCCAACGCCTTTTTTGCACGCTTGGAATTTTTCTTACTCTCTTCGCTCAGCAGGCCGATGGTGTAAATCACCGTGTCGGTCTTCTGCACTTCCTTAATGGCCTTGTCGAGTGAGTTGTGGCTGGTGTTGTCTTCGCCATCGGTAACCACCAGCAGCACGCGTTTATCCTTGTGCGCTTTCTTTAAATGATCCAGTGAACCGATCACCGCGTCGTAAAGCGCCGTGCTGCCCCGCGAATCAATGCGCTCCAGGGCTTCTTTCAACTCCGGGATGCTGTTGGAAAAATCCTTGTCCAGATCCAGGTAGAAATCGTCGTTGAAGTTCACCACAAACGCTTCATCCTGCGGATTGCTGCTTTGCACCAGCGTCACCGCCGCTTCGTTCACGCGGGGACGCTTGTCGCGCATGCTGCCGCTGTTATCAATCACCAGGCCCATGCTGACGGGCACGTCTTCGCGTTTGAACACCGCCAGTTTCTGTTCAACTTTATCTTCCAGAACACGGAAATTTTCCTGCTTGAGGCCCTCGGCGAATTTTCCACGATCATCGAGCACGGTGGTATGCAACACCACCAGGTTGACGTCTACTTTGATGCTCTGCCCCGAGCCGCTTTCGGCGCTCTGCCCCGGAGGCAGTGGCTGCGCATTGGGAACTGGAATCTGAGCGAAGGAAGCCAACGTCAAACCGCACACCAGCGCCGCAGCAAAAATCGCCGACCTTAAGGGATTTAGAAAACGAAGCCCCACCAAGCTAGTGGCTGGGAGCGTAGTACCCCGTCTTGGCGTAAACGGTGAGCGGAGGAAGTCCTTTAGGCGCGCGCATTTTGACCTTAACTTTGCGCCAGCGGGCGTCGTGCGCTTTGTTGCTTGGCCGGTATCCGATGACATATTGGTTTCGCAGCTCCATGCCGATTTTCGAGGTGATGTCCGGAAGCTCGTCGAGTTTCTCGACGGCAAAAACTCTCCCGCCGGTCATCTCCGTGACTTCACTCAGGAGCGACGGGCCGTTGAGTTCTTCCGGCGTGCGGTTGCGATATCCAAGCGGGTCAAAAATACCAACGGCATAGAGCTGGGTGTCGGCTTCTTTCACCAACCGCTTGATATCGTTCTCACTGTAGCGACTATGATTATCTCCTCCGTCGGACAGAATGAGCAAGGCGCGCTTGGCGTTACGGGCACCCCTCATCTGGCTCAGGCCCAAATAAATCGCGTCCAGCAGCGCCGTCCGCCCTTTTGGAACGGTGAGCATCATGCGGCTCTGCAGGTCTTCCACGCTATTGGTGAAGGCACTGGTCAGCTCCGCGCGTTCATTGAAACTCACCAGAAAGAACTCGTCCTGCGGGTTGGCGGTCTTGAAAAACTGCAGCGCCGCTTCGCGAGCCTTGGAAACTTTGTTGGCCATGCTGCCGCTAAAATCGAAAATCACGCCAATAGAAATGGGCACGTCTTCGGCGGAAAACGTCACCAGTTCCTGCTCCACGTTATCTTCGAATATGCGGAAATTATCGGTATCCAGGCCGGTTACGAGGCGATTATAGGGGTCCGTCACCGTCACGTTCACCAGCGCCAGGTCCACATCCATATGCATGGTTTGGCCGGGCTTCAGTGTCAAAGCGGGCGTGTCGCGCTTCACATCTTCTTTAGCGTCTTTAGCTTCTTTTGGCTTGGCTTCGTCTTTGGCCTTGTTAGCGTCTTTCTCGTCCGGAGTGGCTTGCGCAGCGGGGAGGGTGGCTTGCGTAACGAAGAAGCAGGCAAATAACAGCAGAACCAAGGAACGATTTACAACGCGAAGATCGCGTTTCACGGCACCCCCCTGACACATGGCCTGCCGGGACGGCCAGCGTGGTCTTAGGTGAAGAAAGTCTACCACTCGCATAAACGATTACAAGTGCGAATGAGTACTAAGTGCCGGGGTTTTAGAAAAAACTCTATTGCATCCACGACTTTCCCAGTTTGGCCTGTGATAGCATCGCGCGCAGTGCTTTCGAACGGGTATTCGCCCACTGAAGAGCAATGTTCTGCGCATGAAGAGCAAAGGCAGGGAGTTTAGTACTACTACCAGGGTAATTTTCGAATGAGTGCCACGCAAATCGTAATTGTCATCCCCGCCCGATACGGTTCCACGCGCCTCCCCGGTAAGCCGCTGGCACTCATCTCCGGAACCTCGATGATTCAGCGGGTGTACGAGCGCGCCAAGCTATCGAAATTGGCCACTAGGGTAATTGTGGCTACCGACGACGACCGCATCGTCAAGGCCGTCGAAGGCTTCGGAGGCCAGGCGCGCATGACTCGCACGGAGCATCGCACCGGCACCGAGCGGGTAGCGGAAGTGGCCGCCCACATGGAGGGGCAGGTCTTTGTTAATGTTCAGGGAGATGAGCCGCTGCTAAATCCCCAGGTGGTGGACGCCGGCATACAGGCGCTACTGGAAGAGCCGGGGGCCGCTATTGCGACCGTGGCCACCCCTATTAAGGTCGCGACCGACATCCTGGACCCCAACGTGGTGAAGACCGTTCTCGACTTCGACGACTATGCGCTGTATTTCTCCCGCGCCCCCATTCCCTGGTTGCGCGATGCCGCCTCCAAGATGGAAGTGCGCCACCTCAAGCACCTGGGTTTGTACGTGTTTCAGCGCGACGCCTTGCTCGAATACCCGACCCTGCCCCAAGGCACGCTTGAAAAAATCGAGCAGCTCGAGCAGTTGCGCTGGCTGGAAAATGGCTGGAAGGTTCGCGTGGCTGAGGTCGAACACGACTCCGTCAGCGTGGATGTGCCCGAAGACATCGCCAAAGTCGAAAAACTCCTGCAAAGATAAAACCGCCCGGCAGGAACTGTGACGGGCGGCCAAAATAAAAAATTGCTTCGTGATTACTGCTGGCGTATCAAGGTGCCCAACGTCACGCGCTGGGAATCCACACCCACGATCAGAATATTGTTGTTGTTGATCACGTAAGCGCGAAAGTTGAAGGTAGTGGAGGGCGCGTTGCTCGAGGTGGTTAATTGCAAAGCATTGCCTTGCGCCCCGCCCAGTGAACCGTCCCCTTGTAGGGTCAGGAACCCGTTCGCGGTAATGTCTGTAAAAATTTTGCCGTCGCCCAGTTCGGTAAAGTCCAAAACACCGTTGCTGATGTTGTTGGAACTGGCGCTGGATATGGGAAGCACGCCGACGAAATCCTCTTCGAACGCGCTGACCAGGTTCACTCCACTCCAGTTGATGGCGTATTGGCCAGCCAGGGATGCCGCCGAGAACGCCCCGCTCTGCGCCGTAATGGTGCCATCGGCCACCACATTCACGGAATTGTCCTGAATGAACCCTTGCGTTGGCGAAGCTAGATAAAAAACATATACGAAGGGCTGGTTTCTGTTGACGTCGGTGAAATTAAGCGTACCTCTTCCCGTGCCGGCGGGGTCGATCGTATAAGACACATTGGAGAATCCTCCGCTTTTTGGAAAAGTGTTGACGCCGCCGGTAAAGTCTTCGTCCATCGCCACATTTGTAAGTGCGCCATTCGCGTCGGCGGTAAATTTTCCGGCGCGCGCCAGGGGCCCAAACAAATTCGTGCTGAATGCTCCGCCGCCCACCGCGAAGACGAAACTTCCCGGAAAAGCCGCGATCGTTGTCGGAACGTTGGTCTGCGCGATAGCCGACCCGGTGGTTGCCGCCACGGAGTCGTTCTCCACGAAGATCATGTGCGTGGTGTCAACGACGTAAAAAACATAGCTGAGGTTAAGAATTTGGCTACTCACCGTGGCCGCCAGCGTCATCGTGCCGCGGCCGAAATTGCTGAAGTTGGTGGCGTCAGGAACAATGGTCCCTGGTTGAAGCGTCAGGGCACCCGACGGCGATGCGCCATCGTTCACGTCCATTACGCCGCCGGTAACGCCGCTCACTCCGTTGGTGGTGAATTGCCCAACGAAGGAAGCGGAATCTCCGCTATTCAAATCCAGCCCGGAAAAATCAAACGCGTACGCCGTCGCAAAAGTGTTGGCGATGTTTTGCAGCTTGAAATTTCCGGACATGGTTGACGAGCCATCGGTCTCCACCATCAATCCACCGGAAGTGGAGGTGAGAACGATACTGAATGTGAAATTATCCGCGACACTGGGGTTGGCGGAATCCGGATGGCTGAGTGTTAGCGTACCTTTTCCGTCCGCCGACATGGTGTACGTCGAAGCAGGCGCCGCCGTGAAATTAAATGTACTGAAAGATCCGCTATCGTTCACGTCTTCGATCGCCATAGTGATATTGCCCTGTCCGTCGGCGTGAAAACTTCCGATACGCGAGATGGGGTTCCCGAAGATGGAGTTGTCGGTCCCACTCATCGAAAAGGCGAAGGTCCCGTTCAAACTGGCCAGCGAGTAATTGCCTTGCGGACCCGGACCCGGAGGTGGGGTGGGCGTAATGGTCCGTCCTCCTCCGCCGCACGCCGCCGCCAGCGAGCCAAGAAAAAGAAGCCCTCCGAGCAGAAGCCGCTGCATCGCTTGCGTGAATCTCGCGGAAGTCTTCATCGCACACCTTCTGGCGAAACGATTCTTCCATCTGCAGAGCGGCTTACCGGACGCAGGGGCATTCCATTCTTCGAACGCACCGCCACCGACTGCATACCCTTCTGCATCGTGCGCGCTACAAAAACGGTTTTGCCGCCAAAGTCCACGGTTTCCCCCGTGATGCTCAGGGAATCGCCGGCTTGCAGCGAAAAGTTGCTGGCGGAGAGTACTTTTGGATTTCCCGCGTGCACGTCTACTGGGCCCGCGGAGGTCTGCAGCATGATGTGCGCGCCCATGGGAGCGGTTTTTGACGTCGCGCTGTATTCCACAACTTTGCCGCTGAGGACCGTTTCGCGCGCTGCGTCGTACGCGGCGCTGGAAGTACTGTGTACGATTGCGTGCGGCAACTGTTGGGCGTTGCCGCCGGCGGCGAAACACAACAGCACGGCTGAAAGAGCCAGCCAACTTCCCTTCCACTGAGTTATTTTCATTTCACACCTTTTTGGATTTATGAAAGCGTATACCCGCTAACCAAGTGGACGCGCGAAATCGCTGCTGCGCCCGTTGTTTAGATGGGTCTTGTGGGGAAACGGCTGTGCGGAATTTCCCGAGCGTTCAGGAATAGCCGCCGGACTGCGCAACCTCGCGAGGTAGAAAATCCAGGCTTGATAGACAGCATTCCCCAACAGTAGAAACACCGCCGTTGAAAACAAGTTGCACGCCGTTTCGAAGTAACGCATCCCGGCCAGCCGGGTGTATACGCGAACCGGAAGTCCCGTCAACTGAGGAATGGATGGCGCAGGCATGGCGGAATTCACTGAAAAGGTCTCGACCTCTTCGACTCGACAAGTCGCTGTACATTACGTATTTCCCGACGGGCAGGGGAAAAGTTCCAGGCACTTTACGCAGTTTTTCAGTACCCGTGTTCGCGTTGGCACACTAACAGCGCTGTCAGCGAGAGGTGCGACCTCCTGGCAGCCCACGCGCTCCTCCATTCACAAAATCCCTTCCACAAATTCATTTTCCCCGGCGCGTTGGCAATTGACAGTTTTTCCCGTTGCATCCATAATTCCTTGTACGTCACCTGCGGAGGGCCAATAAGTTCGCGCTTGAACAACGCGGACTGCAAGGATGGCGCCAAAATATATTTTTGTTACCGGCGGCGTGGTTTCCTCACTGGGAAAAGGCGTAGCTGCCTCCTCCATCGGATGTCTCCTCGAAAGTCGCGGATTTAAAGTCACCCTGCAAAAGTGCGATCCGTACCTGAATGTGGATCCTGGCACTATGAGCCCCTTTCAGCACGGTGAGGTCTTCGTTACCGAAGACGGCGCCGAAACCGACCTCGATCTTGGCCATTATGAGCGCTTCACGCACGCCAAACTTTCGCGCGACAATAATTGGACGACCGGCCGCATCTACGAAACTATTCTCACCAAGGAACGCCGCGGCGATTACCTCGGTAAAACCGTACAGGTCATTCCGCACGTAACTGACGAAATCAAAACCACCATCAGAAAAGTTTCCGAAGGCGTAGACGTAGTTATCGTGGAAATCGGCGGGACCGTCGGCGACATTGAATCCCTTCCGTTTTTGGAAGCCATTCGCCAGATGCGTTTGGAACTGGGCGCGGAAAATACTCTGTTCGTGCACGTCACGCTGGTGCCCTTCATCGCCGCGGCCGGCGAATTGAAAACCAAGCCCACGCAGCACAGCGTCAAGGAAATGCTGGGCATCGGAATTCAGCCGGACGTTTTGCTGTGCCGCAGCGACCGCTACATCCCCGTAGACCTGAAGAAAAAAATCGCGCTCTTCTGCAACGTGGCGGAGTCCTGCGTCATCTCCATGCAAGACGTAGACACCATTTATGCGGTTCCCGTGGAACTGGAACGGGAAGGCCTCGATAGCGAAATTCTTCGCCACCTGAAGCTCACCGAGAAGCCCGCCAATATGCAGCCCTGGCTGGACCTCGTCCAGCGCATGCATCATCCCGCCGGAGAAGTGCGCATCGCGGTGGTGGGGAAATATGTTCAACTGGAAGACGCCTACAAGAGTTTGCGTGAAGCCCTGTTGCACGGCGGCCTGGCACACCAGCACAAGACAGTTCTGGAGTGGATTGAAGCGGAAGAAATTGATTCGCCGGAAACTGCGGCAACGCGCTTACGCGGCTACGACGGAATTCTGGTTCCCGGCGGGTTTGGCAAGCGCGGCATTCAGGGAATGGTGCACACCATCCAATACGCGCGCGAAAATAAAGTGCCATTTTTTGGAATTTGCCTGGGCATGCAGTGCGCCACCATCGAGTATGCCCGCGACATGGCCGGATTGAAGCAGGCGGACAGCACCGAGTTCGAGCCGCAAACTCCTCATCGCGTCATCTACAAATTGCGCGAATTGTTGGGCGTCGACGAAATGGGCGGCACCATGCGCCTGGGCGCCTGGCCCTGCAAACTCGAACCGGGTTCTCTGGCGCAACAGGCTTACGGCGAAACGGAAATTAGCGAGCGCCATCGCCACCGCTACGAATTCAACCGCGACTACGAAAAAACTTTGCTGGGCGCGGGACTACGCATCACCGGCCGCACGCCAGACGAAAATTACGTGGAAATTATCGAAGCGCCCGATCATCCGTGGTTTCTCGGATGCCAGTTTCATCCCGAATTTAAGTCCAAGCCGCTCGAACCGCATCCGCTCTTCGCTGCCTTCATCGGCGCGGCACTGGAGCATAAGCGCCAGAAATCGCGCCCCGCTGCGATGATCGCGCAGTCGGAACAAACGCACGCGCCGGCCCTGCGCGCCGCGCCCAGCGCCACCGCGAATTAATCTTTCCACCCGGGTACCGCGATCATCCGCGTGCTTTTTCGCAGAATTTCTTTACGCAACTACCGCGCGGTCCAGCCGCCATCTATCAGCAGAGTCTGTCCGGTGATCAGCGACGCTGCCGGAGAAGCCAGAAAAACCACCGCCCCCGCTACTTCCATGGGTTCGCCGATCCGATGGAGCGCCGCGATGCGTTCCACAACGTCGGCGCGAAACGAGGGATCGGCGAGCGCGTCGGCGGTACCGGGCGTATTGATAAATGTTGGTGCTACTGCGTTGACGGTGATGTTGTGCGGGCCCCATTCGACCGCCAGGCATTTCGTCAGGTGCGAAACAGCTGCTTTGCATGCGCAATACACCGACTCGGTGGGCAACGCCGCAAAGCCCGCTTGCGAACTCATATTGACGATGCATCCGCCGCTATGCCGCATCATGATCCGTGCCGCGGCCTGGCTCGCGAAAAACGTGGCCTTCACATTCAAGTCCATCGTGGAGTCAAACTCCGACTCTGGCACATCTATGGCCAGGTTTGTGAATCCTCCGCCGGCATTGTTCACCAAGATGTCGAGTTTCCCGAATTGCTTTTCCACTTCTTCGTGAGCCCGCACGATTTCGTCCATGCGCGTCACATCCATTTGTAGCGCCAACGCGCGCCGGCCCATCGTTCCGATCTCGCGTACCAGATCGCCCGCGCTACTTTTATCACGCAGCCCCAAGGCCACATCCGCGCCGGCGTGAGCGAGCGCCAGCGAAATGGCGCGGCCCAATCCGCGCGCCGCGCCAGTCACCAGCGCCACGCGTCCCGTCAACTCAAACTTCGGAAATTCAGTAATCACGTTCTTAGCGGCCCGTATCAGGCAGCAGGAGGCATTGTAGTCGCGGACCAGCCACGCCGCCAGAGCGACGTTTTTCCGAACTCACCATGACTCCTACCGTTGATACCCGATGGGACGCGCCGTAGTGCCTCTCTATGATTTAACTGAGTAGGTTAGTTTCGGCATTCCCTGAGGTGCGAATGCGTCAAAACACGAAAACGCTGTTAAGGGTCGGATCACTGGCCGCGCTGGGATATTGGGCCGCGAAAACTGCGGCGAGGCGATCGGGAGCCCTGGATCTCAACGGCAAAGTGGTGCTGATAACTGGCGGGTCGCGCGGATTAGGTCTGGCTCTGGCGCGCGAGTTCGCTAAGCACGGGGCGCGTATCGCAATTTGCGCCCGCGACGAAGCGGAACTTGAAAACGTTGTCACTGAGTTTGCGTGGATGGGTGACAACTTTCTAGCGGTAACTTGCGACGTGACCAATCGCGAGCAGGTGGAAACCATGGTGCTACAGATCGAATCACTTTTGGGCCCCATCGAAGTGCTACTCAACAATGCCGGAACAATCATCGTCGGCCCAGTCGAGAACCAGAGCGTCGAATCGTACGAAGATGCCATGAATACAAACTTCTGGGGACCGTTGTACGCCGCCTATTCAGTCATGGAGGGCATGAAGCGCCGTAAACGCGGGCGGATCGTGAACATCGCTTCGCTCGGCGGAAAAATTGCCGTGCCGCACCTGCTGCCCTATTCTGCCAGCAAGTTTGCTCTGGTTGGTTTCAGCGAAGGCTTGCGCATGGAGTTGGCCAAAGATAACGTACGGGTGACCACTGTCTGTCCCGGACTGATGCGCACCGGCAGCCCACGGAACGCGGACTTTGCCGGACAGAATCGCCAAGAGTATGCGTGGTTCACCATCAGCGGTTCCCTACCGGGAGTTGCCGTAGCCTCGGTAGTGGCCGCGAGAAAAATTGTGGACGCCTGCATTCACGGTGATGCGGAATTAATTCTCGGCGCAACCGCCAAGCTCGCCACCATGATGCATTCTGTGATGCCCGACGCGCTCAATGAAATTCTTGGATTCGTCACCTCCACGCTGATGCCCGCGCCCGGTGGGAACGGCGTTCGCCGAAGTAAGGGCTTCGAAAGTGAAAGTGCCATCACCCAAAGCGGATTGACCGCTTTAACGCGCGTTGCGGAAACGGCCAACAACCAACTTTAAGAATGGCCCCGAGCCATTTAATCAGGAACGCCAATCTAGAAAGCATTCCTCAGCGACGGTGCCGACCGTCGGACTGGTTATGCAGCGTTCTACAGAGCAGCGCAAAAATGCCAACCGCGAATCGTCAATGCTTTTGCGCGGCCTGCTCCAGGTCCTCGGCGGCTTTGCTGATGCCGCGCGCCACGGTTTCAATCACTTCCGCCACCTGCGGCACTTGCCCTTCCGCCTCTTTCCATTTTTTCTCGTCCATGTATTCGCGCACCGCCGCGATAGGCTTGGCGCCGTATCCGGTGTAGGCTCCCGGGGCGTAAATCTGGTTCTTGAACCACGGGCGCTCCGGCAAACCTTTCTCGTTCAGGAACAATCGCGAAACTTTCAGAAGATCGGCATTCAGTGCAGCGACGGATTCCGTGGAGACGTCCGGGGAGCCCGGGTCCTGCCAATTGGCCAACGCCTTTGCATAGCGCGCCGAGCTCTCTTGGAGCGCTTCGATGGCATTTTTCATGGGCGCAAAATTCATGTACGGGGGAATTTCTTCCTGCGGCGGCAACGTATTGGTTTTGCGCGGGTCGGCCGTGGCTTTGAACATGCCCTCCTGTAGCTCCAGGTTGCGCTCGGTGATTTCCTCTTGCTGGTCTTTTAACAACTTCTCCAGCTCCGTTTCATATTGCGCAATGGCCTCCGCCTGCGGCGCGTAGCTGAACGGCAAAAAGTCGGCGTCCGCCAACCGCATCACCGCCGTGCCGGCGGTCTGCGCCAACGCGCGTCCGTAAGCAAAATCGGTGTCCGCAAAATGCGTGTACCAATAAAAATCGTCGTACACGGAATGATATTGCGTGCCGTCGTCTTCGCCTCCAAATCCGAGGTTCAGAGTCGAAATCCCCGCGAAGTCCTGAAACGCAGTGTAGTCGGAGCCATCTCCCAACGCGTGCACGTCCAGGTCCTGCCGTTTACGTGAAGCGCTTCGCGCCTGCGCGTCTTTCGCGGAGGCGATGCCCCCCAGGTGCGCGCGTTGAAAAACTGTCAGGTGTGTCTCGGGATCCTGAATGTCGCGCGCCACCGCGCTGACGAAACTTTGTAGATCCTGCGTGCCGCCGGCATACAGATAGCCGCGCTGGTTGCTGTCGGAATTGATGTACACCGCGGCGTGCTGCTGCAATTCCGCTAGGTGCGTTTCGACCCATTCCACGGAACCGAGCAGCCCAGGCTCTTCACCGTCCCACGCGCAGTAAATGATGCTGCGTTTGGGATTCCATCCCTGCCGGTGCAAATCGCCCAGGGCGCGCGCTTCCTCCAACAGTGCCGCTTGTCCGGAAATTGGATCGTCGGCGCCATTTACCCACGCGTCGTGATGATTACCACGGATGATCCACTGCCCGTCTCTGGAGCCGGGCAGGGTGGCAATCACGTCATAAATATCTTTCATGTCCCAGTTCGAAGTCACCTTCAGATGCACTTTGGCAGGCCCCGGCCCGATGCGATACGTCAACGCCAAGGCGCCACGCCAATCGCGCGGAGCCACCGGGCCCTTCAGCGCAGAGAGCAGTGGTAGCGCGTCGGAATAGGAAATGGGCAGCACGGGAATTTTCGTGAGTGTTTTGGCATCTTTGATCGCGAGGCGTTTGGCATTGGCCGTCGCGCCAACCCCCGGCGTAAGGGGATCGCCCGGGTAATCCGTGTCCATGACGCTGCCGCGCTGTACGCCCTCGCGGGGCCGCCACCCGCCCGCCGGATAATCTTCGCCGTTGTAAAAACCGTCGCCGCGCGGATCCGAATAAATGATGCAGCCGATGGCCCCGTGTTCCGCGGCAACCTTGGGCTTGATGCCCCGCCAGCCGCCGCCATAGCGCGCGATCACAATCGCGCCCTTCACGGAAATATTGAACCGATCGAGTTGCTCATAGTCTTCGCGATTTCCGAAATTTACGTAGACGAGCGGCGCGGTCACGTCGCCGTCGGCCGAATACGCGTTGTAGGTCGGCAATTGTTCGCCGGTCTGACTCGAGGTGGGATCCGCCGATAGCACGGATTCCTGCAGTTTGGCCTTGAACCTGGTGGGCTCCAAGAGTTCGACGACTCGTTCTTTCGGAGTGGGGAAAAGCACGGAGAACGTCTCGATTTTCGCGTCGAAGCCGTATTCCTTGAATTTCGCCAGCAACCATTCGGCATTGTCTTTGTCGTACGGCGAGCCCACATGGTGCGGGTGGGCGGTCAGGCGGCGCATATTTTCACGAATGTTTTCCGCCACCACCGCTTCTTGAAATTTCTTCTCGGCGTCGCGCTGCTGCAAGGAATGCGTGGCGCTGTAGCCCAGCAGATTCTGCGGCTCTCTGGACTTTTCATCGGATAGGGACGGCAGGGTGAACGTCAAAACGAATACCGCTACACATAAAAATGTCTGGCGACGCGCCATAAAAAATTCTCCTTACGATGGATTGCGCGAACGAGGATACATCAACAGGTTCCCTCGCGGTGCTGCTATCGCTGCATACCGGCGAGCCTCGCTGACAGTAAATTCTATTTGCAGGGTAGGCTTGTCTTTTCCATTAACAAGAGTTATACAGGCTCCACCGTTTTTGGGTTCCTCGGAGACCGTTATGAAAAAACTGATCTGCATTATCGTCTTTTTGATTTTTGCCCCCGGTTGTTTCGCACAACTGACCACGGAACAGAAAGTCACGGACTTCAAGGCCTTGGTGGGGTTGTATGACAAAAACTACGGCCCTTATGAATGGAAAAAGGAAGTAGTGGGATTTGACCTGCTGCGCATTCAGCACTGGCTGGATGAAGTGCGCGACACTCGCAACGACCTGGCTTTCTATGATGTGTGCCTGAAGTACGTCGCCAGCTTGCATGACTCGCACGACGAATTTACCCTCCCCTCCGTTTACGAGGCTTTCCTGCCCATCACCGCGGACATCTACGATGGCCGGGTGCTGATCGATTTCGTCGACACCACGGCGCTGGACCCCACCACTTTTCAGTTCGGCATCGGTGACGAGCTCGTCTCGGTGAACGGCATTGATATGGGCACGTGGATCAACGTGCTGGGGCCGTACTCCGTAAACGGTAACGGCAACCGCGTCAGCCGCGACCGCCTCGCCGTCGCCACCACCCTCGATCGTTACCAGGGCTGGTATACCTTTGCCAGCAGGATTCAGCCCGGCGATTTTGCCGACGTCCTGATTCGCAGCCATGGCAAGACCGCCAAGTTCTCCATCCCCTGGCAAACGATTTTCTTGCCGCTGCTTGAAGAAGGCCCGGTGCCCAATCCCCGGGGTATGAGCTCCATGTCAAAATTGGCCGCGCCGAAGGCGGCGACATTGCGTTCCATGAAGGAGCGCGCCGTGATGGTGAATAATCCCTGGCATGCCTGGAGCGGCGTACCCTTGGCGCGCGCCAACCGCACCACCGCAACTTCCCGCGTGCAGGCTGCTGCAGGCCCGCGCAGGCGGCTGCGGCAATATAGTGCGTTGCACGCCGACCACGTACTCGCCGGGGGCCTTGAGCCGTTCGGTTCCTTCGTGCCACTGTTCAATCCGCCACCGGGATTCCAACTGCGCCTCGGCGCCGGTGCCGCCGACGAATTCCTGAGCGGTACCTTCCCCGTTGGTAACAAGACCATTGGATTTATTCGCATTCCCAGCTTCGAACCGCTGAGCGAAGAAAACGCCGTGGCCCAGTTTCAAAGCGAAGCTGTTTTCTTCCAGCATCACACCGACGGCCTGGTCGTGGATGTGATGAGCAATGGCGGAGGCGACGGCTGCTACGTGAACCTGCTCGCCCAGGCCCTCATTCCCCAGACTTTCCAGCCCCTGCGCTTACAGGTGCGCGCGACGCAATCATGGATCGAAGATTTCGAAATCGCCTTGATTGACGCGGAGTTCAGCGGCGCCTCGCAGGAAACCATCAATACCCTCGCGGACGCTCTCCAACAGGTGCAGCAAGCCCTCGGGCAGGAACGCGGCCTCTCTCCTCCGATCGACGGACTCTCCCCGGCGGCTTGCTTCCTCACTGGAGGCGCTAAGTATCCGCCCGCCACCGATGCCAACGGCAGCAACATTGCCTTCAAGAAACCCATCGTGGTGTTGACCAATAACTTCACGTTATCGGCAGCCGAATTTTTCGGCGCAACCTTGCAGGACGCCAATCGCGTCACCGTGTACGGCACGCGCTCCGATGGCGGCGGCGGCAACGTGGTGAGCTTTGACACCGCGCCTTATGCCGAAGGCGCTACGCGGGTCACTCTCTCCCTGGGCGTTCGCAACCACAACGTGAACACTCCGGGCTTCCCGAGCGCGCCGTATCTCGAAAATATTGGCGTCTATCCGGATGTTCAGGCCGACTATCAGACGCGGGATAATTTGCTGAACGGTGGACAGACCTTCGTGCAGGGTTTCTCAAACCTGATTCATAAGCTGATTGTTGCGGGCCACCCGTAAACTCCGCAGCCTGGCATGCAGTATCGCTGACGCCGGCGCTGGCTTTTTTGCGCCGGCGTTTTCGGCTTTACTCCCAAACGCTACGTCATCTCGAGCCCATTTTCATCCTTCGTTGTGGGCCCGCAGAGGACCATGCCCTACTCGTAGCGCAGCGCCTGCGTCGGCGCTATGCGTGAAGCCCGCCGCGCTGGGATATACGCCGCCAGCACAGTGATCGCAAACATGGCGGGCACGATGACCAGGTACGCGATGACGTCTACTCCCCCGGCGTTGAACAGCGCGGCATTCATCACGTGTTCCACGCCGAAGCCCATTGCCAATCCGATCCCGGTTCCTATACTGACGAGCACCAGGCCCTTGCTCAATACCATCCGCAACACGTCGGAGCGTGCCGCGCCGATAGCCATGCGGATGCCGATCTCGCGCGTGCGCCGGCTGATGTTGTAAGCCACCAGCCCATACAAACCTGCGACGGCGAGAAGTAGCCCAACCACTCCCATGGTACCGACGAGTTCCACTGCGACTCGCGGGCCTTCCACCGTGTGGTAGCGATACAAATCCTCATAAGTCCGCGTCTCCAGCATCGGCATGTTCACGTCCAGCGCCCGCACCACGTCCTTCACGGAGTTGACCATCTGTAGCGGGTCGCCCTCGGTGCGCAGCAGCAGCACCATGCGGGCCACCGGATGCTGCGTCTGCGGCAGGTACACAAAATCCGTCGGCGGTTCGCCGGGGTTGCGGTACTTGATCGTCGGCGCCACTCCTACAATTTCCACGCTTGCGCCCGCGCTGTTGTTCAGCCGTATGTGTTTGCCCAGCACGTCAGCGCCTGGCCAATAATGTTTTGCGAACTGCTCGTTCACAACGGCAACACGCGGCGCCTCCGCGGTATCCGACACCAGAAATCCTCGGCCCCGTAAAATCGGAATCGCCATCGTCGCGAAGTAGCCCTCGTCAACGGAATCCACCGTGGTATTGAAATTTTCGCGATCGCGCGGCATCTGAAAACCTTCCGGCACGAAAGCCAACGCCTCGAATTCATCAATTGCCAGAGGGGGATTCTGCGTGAGCGCGGCGCTGCGTATTCCCGGTGTGGAGCGCATGCGTTCCGCCAGCAATTTGTAAAACTGTTTTGTCTGCAGCGCGTCGTACTGCACGAGGCGCGGATCGAACCTGGCCATCAGCACATGATCCTTGGCGAAGGAGGTGCCCTCGCCCACGGTACGCTGAAACCCTCGGAACATCAGAAATGTGGCCGTGAGCAGCAACAAAGAGACCGACACCTGCGCCACCACCAGTACATTGCGTCCCCACAGACGTTTGCGCCCCGGCGCGTCCACCTCAGCGGACTTGAGTCCATTCACCAGGTCCGTGCGTGTGGTCTGTAGCGCCGGCACCAGGCCGCAGACGATCGCACTCAAAACCGACAACACGATACTTACGAGCAGCACCCGCGTGTCCATGCGGAACGGAATAGTCACCGGCAACTCGGTGGGAATTCTGAAAGCCTGCAGGAACTTTATCCCCCCGTAGCCGACGGCGACGCCACCCAAACCACCCAGGCAAGCGAGGATCAGGCTCTCGGTCAGCAGCAGGCGGATTAAACGGAAACGCCCCGCGCCGAGCGCCAAACGTACAGCAATTTCCCGTGTGCGCGTTCGTGCGCGGCTCAACAGTAGTCCCGCCACGTTGGTGCAGGCCACCAGCAACACCGCGATAGCCAGCGCCGCAAAGATGACGCTGAATTTCCAGTTGACGTCGTTGTCTTGCGTGCGCATTGCAAATTGCGTGCGCACGGCGGCTCCGCGATTGCGATTAAGCTGCGGATATTCGCGCTCAAAGTCCTGGGCGAGGACGGCGAGTTCACTGCCAGCCTGCGGCAAGGTCACACCTGCTTTCAAGCGGCCTTTCACGCTCAATTCCCGGTCGTCGCGGTCTTCGAAAAACTGCTTTTGCGGATTGGTCGAAAATATCCGCGCCATGGCCAGGGGCATGTAAAAATCCGGGCGCAGAAATATCTGCATGCCCGGGAAAGATTCCGGCGCCACGCCAATAACGGTGAAATCCGTGCCGTTAAGACGGACGGTCCTACCGATCACGCCAGGGTCGCTGGCGAATTCACGCTTCCAGAAGTCTGGGCCAAGCACCACGACGGCGTCGCGGCCGACCACTTGATCTTCGTCCGGCCGAAAAGTCCGTCCCCGCTGCGGCTGCACGCCGAGGACCTGAAAATAATTAGCAGAAACCATCATTCCGCCGCGAACTCGCGGCGTGGCATTGGGTTCCGCGCTGAAGCCCACCGCCCCCATGGCCGCGTTGGCGACCACCCCGTCGTAGCTTTTGGTTTTGTCGCGCAAGTCGAGGTATTCGCGGTACGAGAAAAAATCGTAGCTGTTGTCCCGCGAGGTGCTCACCAGGTTGATTACCCTGCCCGGCTGCGGCACCGGGTACGGTCTGAAAACCAGCGCATCCACCATGCTGATTGGTGTCGCAGTCATCCCGATACCCATGGCCAGGGTGATCACCACGAACACGGTTAATCCCGGCGTGCGACGCAGGCTGCGCCCCGCGTAACGAACATCGTCGATAAAATCCTTCAGCCAGTTCACATGGCGCGTGTCTCGGATTTGTTCCTTGCGTTGCTCCAGCCCATCCATCGCGCGCATCGCCGCGTAGCGCGCCTCCTTCGGGGAAAGACCTGCCGCGACACCTTGCGCGATTTTTTGATCCAGGTGAAACTGCAGTTCTTCATTCAACTCTTCTTCCACACGCCTGCCGCGCAGCAAGGATTTCAGCCGCAATCGCGCCGTGAACCACCAGTGTTCGATGCGCATGAATTGCTCCTAAACTTCCGAAAGCCGAATGACCCGGGAAACGGCCGCCGACAACCGTTCCCATTGCGCTGATTGCGATTCCAGCTGTTTGCGGCCCAGACGCGTCAGCGAATAAAATTTCGCACGGCGATTGTTTTCGGTTTGCTTCCACTCCGCGGTGATCCACCCCTCCTGTTCCAACTTGTGCAACGCCGGGTACAGCGAGCCCTCGCTGACCTGCAGCACATCTTTAGAAATGGACTTCAAGCGCAAGTTGACGGCCCAGCCGTGCAGCGGTTCCAGCGCCAGAATTTTGAGCAGCAGCAAATCGAGGGTACCGAGGACAAGATCATTTGGCTTAGTCATATAGGTTTCCTAGGGGAGGATACAAAATCTTCCCTCGGTAAGCAAGGGGAATGTTTCTGGTGTTCGCTCAACGCCTCTTCAGCACAACTGACGGGGGCTGCGGGCTTCGTGTTATCTTCAATGTTCCGCATGGCGCAAACACCTGAAATGCACTCGGGACGCGAAATTGCCTTGGGCGCGCTCCGCCTGGGCGGCGGCAATCCTCTATTTTTAATCGCCGGGCCTTGCGTGATTGAGAGCGAGGCGCACGCTTGCGGAATGGCCGAAAAGATTGCGCGCATCGCTGGCGATAGTGGAGTGCCTTACATTTTCAAGGCCTCCTATGACAAGGCTAACCGCTCTTCGCTGAAATCGTTTCGCGGCCCGGGACTCACCGAAGGCTTGCGTGTAATGGCAAAAATCAAAAAGGATTTTGCGTTGCCGGTGCTAACCGATATCCATGAGAGCGCGCAAGCGGCTCCGGCCGCCGAAGTGTGCGACATACTGCAGATTCCCGCGTTTTTGTCGCGCCAGACCGATCTGCTGGTGTCCGCCGCGAAAACCGGCCGCATCATCAATGTAAAGAAAGCCCAGTTTCTATCTCCCTGGGACATGAGTAACGTGGTGGAGAAAGTTTCCGGCGCGGGCAACGACAAGATTATTCTAACGGAGCGCGGCGCGTCCTTCGGCTACAACAATCTCGTGGTCGATATGCGCTCGTTTCCCGTAATGCGCCAATCGGGATATCCCGTGGTGTACGACGTCACTCACTCGCTGCAGTTGCCCGGTGGACAAGGCCACGCCAGCGGCGGCCAGCCGGAATTCATCGAGACCCTCGCGCGCGCGGGCGTGGCCGCCGGCGTGGACGGAATTTTTCTGGAGACGCACGACCATCCCAGCGCGGCTCTGTCGGACGGCGCCAATGCGCTGCCGCTGTCGCAACTTGCTTCCCTTCTGGTGCGCTTGAAGCAGGTTTCGGAACTGCTTCGGAGTTGGGGAACGCCGTGAGCTTGGACTGCGCGCGTCGCGTGCTCAAAATCGAGGCGCAAGCCATTGAAGACGTTCTAGCGCGCCTCGACGGCAGCTTCGAGCGCGCTGTAGACGTTTTGTTTGGGTGCAAAGGCCGTGTGGTCGTCAGCGGCATGGGCAAGTCCGGCCTGATCGGACGAAAAATTTCCGCCACGCTCTCCAGCACCGGAACGCCGTCGTTTTTCTTGCATCCCGCGGAAGCCCTCCACGGCGACCTGGGCATGCTCGCCCGCGGCGATGCCCTGCTGGCCGTTTCCTACGGAGGGGAGACGGAAGAAATTGTGCGCTTGTTGGAAGCGTTGAAACGGCTGGAAATTTCGCTGGTAACGTTAACGGGAAAAACCGATTCGACGCTGGCGCAAGCGAGCGCCGTGGTGGTAGACGTGAGCGTGAAAGAAGAAGCCTGCTCGCTCAATTTGGCGCCCACAGCCAGCACCACCGTAGCCATGGCCGTCGGCGATGCCCTGGCGGTGGCTCTGCTGGAACGCCGAGGATTTCGCCCCGACGATTTTGCCGCGCTGCACCCCGCAGGGCGGCTCGGAAATAAATTATTGCGCGTGGAACATCTGATGCACGCGGGCGACGCGTTGCCGCGCGTGGCCTTAAACACCCCCATGCCCGATGTATTTCACGAAATGAGCAAAAAAGGCCTGGGTATGACTACCGTGACGGAGCCGAACGGGCGCCTCGCCGGAATCCTGACCGATGGAGATTTGCGCCGCTTGATGGAAAAACACCGCGGGGCCACGCTGGAAATGTCCGCGGGTTCCTGCATGACGCGCGGAGCGCAGACGATTGGCCCTCATGTACTGGCCAGCGAAGCGCTCAATCTCATGGAGAAGCGCAAAATCACTTCCATCGTGGTGGTGGATGAGGCCAAAGCCGTTCTGGGTGTGGTGCACCTGCACGATCTATGGACTTTGGAGCTGATGTGACCGGCGGCAGCAATAGACTATCGAATTGAAGGGATTCTCCTTGGCAAAAGCGAACGACAAAGGATGGACCGGCGCAGCATCGGCGAGCGTAAAAAAGCGCGCCAAAGCAATTACGGTTTTTCTGATGGACGTGGACGGCACCATCACGAACGGCAGCGTGACGCTGCTCTCCATGCCGGATGGCTCCGCGCAGGAGATCAAAACGTTTGACGCCCACGACGGGCAAGGTCTGAGCCTCGCGCATGCCGCCGGGCTCCGTACCGGGGTGATTACCGGTCGCGGGAGTGCGGCACTGCAACGCCGTGCCAAGGAACTCAAAATCGAATTTGTTTACGAGCACCAGGCGCAAAAGATCGCCGCTTTCGAAGAAGTTCTCAAAAAAACGGGTGCGACCGAGGCCATGGTGGCTTATCTGGGCGACGATCTGCCCGACATCACAATAATGAAGCGCGTGGGGCTGGCGGTGGCCGTGGGCGACGCTGTTCCTGAAGTGAAACGCATCGCCCATCACGTGACGCGCGCCATCGGCGGCAAAGGTGCCGCGCGCGAAGTGGTGGAATTGATTCTGAAAAGCAAAGGTATCTGGGAAGAGATGATTGACAAGGCGCGGGCTTGAATTTCCGGCGGCACCAAGTTCCCGATTAACTCCATACTGTTGAAAGAGGCTTTCGATGTTGCACGCATGGCATGACGTTTCTCCCGGTAAAGATTTACCGCGCGATTTTCAGGCGGTCATTGAGATACCGCTGGGCTCCAATGTGAAGTATGAACTGGACAAGACCAGCGGCCTGCTAAGAGTCGATCGCATTATTCACTCGGCGGTGTACTATCCCGCGAATCACGGCTTCATCCCGCAGACCTACGCGGAGGACAACGACCCTCTCGACGTACTGGTGCTGTGCCAGGAAGCGGTGCAGCCGCTGGCGCTGATTCAGGCGCGCGCCATCGGGCTGATGACCATGGTGGATTCCGGCGCCAGCGATGACAAAGTGATCGCCGTGGCCACCAACGATCCGGAGTTCAACAGTTACGTGGAAGCGCGGGACTTGCCGCCGCACCGCCTGCTGGTGCTGAAGCGGTTTTTCTCTGATTACAAACAACTCGAAGGCAAGCAGGTGCAAGTGGAAGACATTCGCCCGGCCTACGCCGCCATCACCGTGATCGAAAAATCTCTCGCGCGTTACCAGAAAGAGCGCGACCGGCTGCGTGCCAACGATGGACAGGACGCTCCCAAAGCGCTGTTACCTAAACAGAGCTGAAAACATATTGGTTTGGAACGAAGCCGGTTCCGCTGCGGCGTTACATTTTTTTGAAGAGATTTTCGAAGGCCTGCCGCGCATCCGTGGGCCGCGAAGGTGAGGGCGGCGGCGACGTAACCGAGGACGGCTGCGAGTAGGAAGTCGGGGCGGTATCCTTCTCGACGGTCATCCGAAATTCATAAAACGTGCAATTATTCTTGGCGTCCTTGGGAGTAATGCGCTCCGGGATGGGCTGCGTGCATTCAAATTGCACACCCGAATCGAAGAAGCGGCACTGCTTGCAGGAATGCAATTCGAATTGGCACTTGGGGCAGGTTCCATTGGGATCGAATCCGGGTGTGAGCACCGCGCCGCAATTGGCGCAGCGGCCCCGCGTCACCGTGCCCACCATGCGGGGTGTTCGCGGGCCGAACTGATCGGCTCCGCGCGGACCTCCGGAGGGCGGTTTGCGGTCGTGATGAACTTTTTCTTTTTTTTCTTTTTCCGCGTCGCGATACCCGCGGTGGCTGTACTTGCGATCCACGAACGCCTCCGTCCGCCAATCTGCACGGACTACTGCTAACGTAAACCTGCCGCTGGGCGCTATTTGGCGCACAACAACTTGGCTAGAATCCACTCGGATTGCTACACTCGGCCGGCCTGCGCGATGTTACCCAAGAAGTTCGTTGCAGAGTGCTTACGGCCAGGGAGCAGAAGATGGGACCTCTATGTTTTTAGCCCTCTGGGAGTTCGAAGTCAAGTCTGGTTGTGAGGATCGCTTTCAAACCGTCTATGGAACGCAGGGCGACTGGGTCCGCCTGTTTCGCAGCGATCCAAATTTTCTGGAGACTCGTTTGTTGCAAGACCCCGCGCAACCCGGGAAATACATCACCCTGGATTTCTGGGAATCGCGCAGCGCCTACGAAGAGTTCAAGGAACTGAATCACACTGCGTATATGGTGATCGACAAAAACTGCGAGACGCTCACCAATTTTGAACGCTGCCTGGGAATGTTTGACAGTTGAAGGTCCGGACAAAATGCGTTTATGTGGTTGAAGTTTTATTTTTTGTCAGGCCGCGTGCCAATCCACATAGAAACCAGTCCGCTCGCGGGCAGGTCAGGCTGCAGGAACAGCTGTGGCGTGCCCGCGCCGCGTAGCACCGCTTCAGCGGCGAGATAACCGCTGCGAACCGCGCCTTCCATGGTGGCGGGCCAGCCGGTAGCCGTCCAATCGCCGGCAAAAAATAAGCCCGGAATTTTGCTAGCTTGCTTGGGCCGCCAACGGTCCACGCCCGGCGCCGGCGAGAAAGTTGCGGCAACTTCCTTAATCACCGTGGCCTTCATCAACTGCGCTCCCTGCGCGCGCGGCAAAGCCTGCCGCACCTCCCGCAAACACAAATCGATAATTTCCTGGCGCGATTTTTTCATCAAGTCGTAAGAGGCGCTGATGACCATCTGCAGGTATTGCTCCTGATGAGCGTCTCCGTTCGGCGGTCCATAGAGCTGCGATTTGTTGAAAATCCATTGCGTGTGCGTGTCGAGCAGGGTTACGAACGGTTCGTCCATCACCACGCGGTCGAACCAGAAATGTACGCCGGTGATTGGAGCGGTTTTGATTTTGTTCAGATTTCCCAGCGAGGGTTCGGCACGGCGAATACTTTCGGGCATAAGCTCCAATAACGTGTCGTGCGGCACGGCGAAAACGTACGCGTCAGCCGACTCTTCCCTGCCTCCATCAAATTGCACCGCGCCGATGTTCGTCTCCTCCGCTAGTAAGGCGCGTACCGGCGTACGCAGATGCACTTCCCCGCCGCAAGCTTCAATGGAAGCTTTGCAGCCTTGATACAGATCTGCGAGTGGAACGACCGGTACCCCCATGCGGTATCCCGTGCTGTTCATTAAAAATGCTTTCCAGAAAACATCCACGCCATACCGCGCGTCGGTACGACCCAGTTCTTCATCAAGCGCGCTTACCAGTACCACCCGCCAGAATCGCTCAATCGCGCCGGAAGTCTGCCCACGCCTGCGCAGCCATTCCAGCATGGAAATGCCGTCGGCCTCCTCTAAATCGCGGGTCTTACCTTTGGCCGCGAGAATCTCCAGCATGGCCCGCGCGATGGACAATTTGTCGCCCAATTTCAACGGCGCAAAAGCCAGAAACGATCCAGTCATGTGAAATGGAGCTGGCAGGATGCCGGCTTTCATCGTTCCGCGACGTCCTTGCGGATCGAGAAAGACCAGGTTGTCGAAGAATCTGATTTTGTCCGCGGAACCTACGCGTCTGTAAAAGTCCGCGAGATTGGTGCAGCATCCCAGCGTAACGTGCTGGCAATTATCAACGTGTTCGCCATTGGGTAAAACGTAGGAGGTAGCGCGGCCGCCAAGGAATGGTTTCTGCTCGAACAGCCGTACGCGCCAGTCTGCTTCAGCCAGCGCGACGCCGCACGCCAGTCCCGCCAGCCCGCCACCGATCACGATCGCGCTTTTCAATAATATTCTCTTCCCGCAGGCGCCCGAATCGCGCTCTGGCAATGAACACCATTTTTTCCGAGCGTGACAACCGCACGCGTTCCCCGAACACCGCGAAATCCCGCGCTTCAATGCGCGCCAGCAGGGCGCTGTACGTATGCGCCAACAGCCACAGCGTGCCGCGGCTGTCTTCATCAATCAAGTCCAACAGCTCCGCGCCCTGCTCATAAAATTGCCAGGCGCGCTCGGCCTCGAAGCGCAGCAGCTCGCGCACTCCGAGCGTTGCGTGCGGCAAACCGAAATCAGCGGCCGCCACCCCGTATCGCGCCAAATCCTCTGCGGGGAGATAAACACGCCCGAAATTATAGTCTTCATGCACGTCGCGAATAATGTTCGTGAGCTGGAACGCTAGTCCCAACTTTTCAGCAAGATCCAGCGCCCGCGAATCGCGAAAACCAAAAACATGCGTGCAGGTCAGCCCGACGGTGCCGGCGACGCGATAACAATACTCCTTCAGGCGCTCAAACGTCGGATAGGTCTTTACCGTCAAATCCATTTCCGCGCCGGAAATCAAATCGTGCAGGTACCGCGAGGGCATGCGATAGCGCTGCATGGTGTCCACCAGCGCGGGTAGTACGGTCACGCCCAGCGGAGACGCTAACGGCGGCATCGCGGCATGCCGCGTCACGGCGCTGTCAAAGGCGGCGCGCCATTTTGCCAGCCCGCGCTGCTTGTCGGCCACGTTGTCGCCTTCATCGGCGACGTCATCCACCAGGCGCATGAAGGCATACAGGGCAGTGAGCGCGTCGCGCTTAGGCTTGGGCAACAGAAAAAAAGCGTAATAAAAATTACTGTGCGCCGCTTTGACGATGCGCTGACACTCCTCGTACGAGACCTGCACCGAATCCACGGCGGCTGCGGGCGGTGCGTCCTCAACTCTGTGATTTCTGGAAATCGCGCGTGTGACGAGCGCGCGCCCCAGCAATCGAACCTGCTTGCCCTTGCCGATCGACGGCCGCCGGTGCAGCGTGTCGTAACCCATATCTTCAATGGCGTCGAGCACGGCGATGCCCCCCTTGCTGAATAGCTCCAGGTCCACGCTCAGTTTCATGTCAACCATGTTCGCCAGCGGAGCGCCTTGCGCGAATAATTCGCGCGTCCTGCCGATCAAACTTTTCATCAGCGCGATATATTTTTCATCAAAGCGCCGTTCCAGAATGTCTTTCTCGGTTACGCCGTGAGCCGCGGCCACATCCAGCGGAATGTAAATGCGTCCCTTTTCCATGTCCCGCGAAACGTCCTGCCAGAAATTGGCAAGCTGCAACGCGGTGCAGGTGGCGTCAGACAATCTCTGCCGCTCTTCGTCGCGATAGCCGCACAAATAAAGCACCAGTCGGCCGACGGGATTGGCAGAGTACACACAGTAGTCCAGCACTGCGGTCCAGTTGGCGTAACGCTTCACGTTCTGATCGTGGCGGAAGGCTTTCAGCAAATCGACGAAAAGCTGTTCGGGGATATCTTTGGCGACGATCGTTTCTCTGAGTGCCACGAACACCGGATGGGAAGGCCGGCCGTCATAGCAGGCGTTCAATTCCTTCTCCCACCAGTTCAGCAATGCCAACGCGCGATTTTTTTCGGGGATCTCATCGCCGAGATCGTCAGCCCAACGGCAATAGGCGTAAAGATTATAGAAATGCTGGTGTAAATCGGCAGGCAAAAGCCAGGATGCCACATTGAAATTTTCGTAGTGATGGGTAGCTAGCCAGCGCGTGTATTTCTGTGCCTCTTCGAGTGAACAACCCAGGGCGGGCACTCGTTCCGCGATCTGCAATTCGTGGGGGCGCAGCATTCAGCGAGCAAGACCTCGCGATAAGCTTGAGAACCATGCGATTCGGGAAGAGTACAAAAAATTACGGCCTGACGGCCAGTTTGATTTGGCCGCTGCGCGCTTGCATGCGCGCGAAAGCTTGCGGCAAATCCTCGAGGCGAATTTCCTCGGTGACAAAATCGTGAGCGGAAATATCGCCGCGGCGGATAGCTTCCAGAGCTTCGCGAATAAAACGCGGAGTGTGGTGAAACGGCGAAATCAATTTGATTTCCGAGTAATGAATGGCCGCCGGCTCGATTTCCACGTACGTGCCGCTGGGCAGGCCGCTGAAGAAATTAACCACTCCGCCGCGCCGCACCATTTCGAGCGCCTGCTTCCAGGTGACGGGATTGCCGGCCGCCTCCACTACGGCGTCCGGTCCGCGCTGCTCTTCGGTCAACGCGCGCACCGCTGCTACCAGGTCTTTGGTGTCATTGACATTGATGGTAGCCGCCGCACCCAGGCGCTTGGCAACCTCGAGAGAAGCCGCCCGTCGCGCCAGCGCGATCACCCGCACTCCGCGCCGCGACAACATGCGCACGAACTTTAGTCCGATAGGCCCACATCCGATGACGGCGGCCGTATCTCCGGTGCGCAACTCCATCTCGTGAATGCCACGCAGCACGCAGGCCAGCGGCTCCGCCAGCGCGGCGCTCGCGTCATCAACGGAGTCCGGCACTTCCAGCATATTTTCGGTGGCGATGCGGGCAGGTATGCGCATGTACTCCGCATACGCACCGTTGTTGAAGAGCAAATCTTCGCAAAGATTTTCCTGCCCGCGGCGGCAATGATAACAACGTAAGCAGGGTGCGGAATTGGCGGCGACTACGCGCATGCCAATCTGCCAGCGCGCATCCACGCGCTTGCCAACGGCGGCAATTTCCCCCACGACTTCGTGGCCGAAAACCGCGGGAGTCTGAATCATTTTGGCGTGATAGCCGCGCTTCCAGACTTTCAGATCCGTGCCATCGGTAAGTGCCAAGCGCACGCGGATGAGCACTTCGTCGGCGGACAGCGCGGGCACGTCGATCAATTCCACGCGCAGATCTTCGCTGCCGTACAGCACAGCGGCGTTCATCTTTGCAGGAACCGCGATCCATGCCGCGGCGGTCTTCAAATCTGCACCTGTCTCCGCTCTTCTTGTAGATGTCGTTCTCATTCGTGGGTAATCAATACTTTAAGGGATTCCACCGTTGGACGCGCTGCCAATTCTAATCCTTCTTGGATTCTGGCCAGCGGAAAACGATGCGTGACGATCTCCATAACGGGAAGCTGCTTCCTCAGTATCAAATCGGCAGCACTGTCTTGGATGTCCGCCGCCGCACTATAGCTGCCCAGAATTTCTTTTTCGTCGATGCCCACTTCGGCAGCGGGAAACTCAATCCTGGTCACCGGGTCATTGGCTGCGAAGAGGAGAATTCGTCCGCCGGGCCTGGCCGCTGCCAGCGCGTCGGCAACGACCGCCGGATGCGCCACAGCCACCAAAACCACGTCGGCACCGCGCCCCTCAGTGCGAGCCTTGATTTCTGCCACTAGCTTACCATTAGTGTTTGCGTCAAACGACTCCTGTGCTCCCAGCGTGAGACTCTTAGCCCGGCGCACCGCCATGGGGTCACTGGTATACAGGGTGGCGCCCAGGCGCTTGGCGACCATCAGGAGCTGCAATCCAATGGGTCCGCAGCCCATTATTAGAACCGTTTCTCCCTCGGCCACCCGCGCTTTTTGAACCGCCTTAACAATAGTGTTAATGGGTTCGATGAAGGTGGCTTCTTCAAAAGACACGTTGTCGGGCAGGGCCACGATGCCGCGTTTCGCCACCCACGGCATGGCTTTTACGTATTCGCCGAAGCCGCCGCCGTTAGGAGTGAAGCCGCCAGTCAGACCCGTAGATTTGTATTGTTTGCATTGCGAAAAAAGGCGGCGTTCGCAGTAAAAACATTGGCCGCAGGGCACGTGGTGAAAGCTCATCACACGGTCGCCCAGCTTCCACTTCGTTCCACCGAGTCCTATGGCGACGACCGTGCCGGCCAATTCATGCCCGAGAATCTGCGGCGGATTTACGTACGCCTGGAAGATTTTTTTGATGTCCGTACCGCAGATGCCGCAGGCCGCGACTTTAATTAACACTTCGGCGGGACCGACTTCGGGGACCGGCACTTCTTCCACACGCACAATGCCCTTTTCGCGGTACACACCCGCATGCATTGTTTTTGGCACAGGACCAAGCGTCTCGACCGAATGCACCATTGCGCCAGTTCCGCTCATGACATCGCCAACTCCCTCAATTCAGGCGGCGGCCAGACGTGCGTCGCCATAGACCATTTTTTGATGTAAGCCTCGAGAAAATTGGCAAGCGCTTCGGCGGCTGTTCTACTGTCACGGCCAAGCCTTAGGAGTGCCGGAAGCAAAAGCGGATGCCGCGCGACATAACGCACCACACCACCGATGCGCACATTGCCCTCATCATCCACCAGGGTATCGATGTTGACGGGCATGTCGCGGTCGAACGCATCCGAAATAACCCGAATCGCCAAAGCCGGTACATCCTTCTCGCGCGACGCCGCGAGTATGGAATAGCTTTCCATATCCACCGCTTCCGCAAACGGCGCTAGCGCGGCTTTCTCTTCCGCAGTGGCGACGACGTGGTCGGCGGTGAGCAGCGCCGTAATTTCAATGGCGCCATCCTGCTTGGCGCCGCGAAATAAATTTCTCTCGCAAAATATAGGCCGGCCGCTTCCGGCGGGTAGAACTTTTTCCGGGGCCACCACGTCGCCCGGCTTGACACAAGATTTCAACGCCCCGGCAAATCCCGATACGATGCAAAACGAATAGTCTTTCGAGACCACCGCTTCCGCGGCGCGCTGGGCATTCGCCGCCCCCATTCCCGTCACCACAAAGTCGACCGTCGCTCGTCCCACTTGCGCCCGGTGAACTTCCACTCCGCCAATCTGTACTTTTTCCAAATCACGCAGCCGGCGCCAGGGTGCGAACTCTGCTTCCACCGCGCATGTGACCATAACTTTCATCGCAATTATATAAATCTAAGCAGCCACCGCATGCGCCATGCGTTTGATGCGGCGCGCGCTGATATAGCCATTTTCCTCGTACCACCGTGCGGCCCGCTCGAATGCCCCGGCCACCGGATCGGGCCTGAATCCCAATTCCTGCTGCGCGCGCTGGCACTTCACGAACATCAGATGCTGCGCGATCTTCACGCCTTCCACGGGAATCTGCGGCTGTCGCCCGATCAATCGCGAAAAGGCCGTCTCCGCATAGGCTACACCCAAGGCCAGCGCGTGCGGAATTTTGAAGCTGGGCGCAGGCAGGCCGGTGAATCTGGCAAGCAGGTCCAAAACCTGCTTCAGCGTGAGATTTTCCGCACCCAGCAAGTACCGTTCGCCTATTTTGCCCTTTTCAGCCACCAGCAAATGACCGGCCGCGCAGTCTTCCACGCCCACAAAATTCAATCCGGTTTCCACGTAGCCAGGCATTTTGCCGTTCAGAAAATCCACGATGATTTTGCCGGTGGGCGTGGGCTTCCAATCCCAGGGGCCCACAGGTGTAGTCGGCATCGCCACCACCGCAGGAAGGCCTTGCTTGGCCGCCTGCAAAACTTCCAACTCAGCCATCCACTTGGAGCGTTTGTAGTGGCCGACCATTTCGTCGAGCCGGGAATCCGTGAATTCGTTCGGCAGCCCTGGCCTGTCCACAGCGATCGTCGCCACCGTGCTGGTGTAAATCAGCCGCTCGATACCGGCTTTTCTGGCGGCGGCCAATAAATTTTCTGTGCCGCCCACGTTTGAATCGTAAATATCCTGCGGATTTTTTGCCCACAACCGGTAATCGGCGGCCACGTGAAAAACTTTTTGTACACCACGCATGGCGCCTTGCAGGGAAGCCTGATCGCGCAGATCACCGGTGACGTATTCCAAAGGCAAATCTGTGATCGCGCGGTTCGAACTGGAAGCCCGCATCAGCACGCGCACGTTTTCTCCGGCGGCCACCAATTGTCGCGCAATGTGGCTGCCAAGAAACCCCGCGGCTCCCGTAACCAAGGTGGTCATAGCGCGCGCACACTCTCTTCACGGGTTGGTAAGTTCGTATTGTCGTGATTGGGGAGAACTGCTGGGGGGACGCTCGTTCCATTGTCAGCTGCCCCACACGCAAATTCAGGGTGCGGGGCAACCAGGGTCAAATGCTTTGAAAAGCTTTTCCAGCCAGCGTCGGAAATCAGTTCCCTGGCGGCGGCGAGTGTTTCTTCGGACGGCCGACCGGCCTCGTTAACGGCGAGGCGTTTTTGAATCCAGCCCTCCACATCGAGAGTCGCTATGAAATTTGCCAGACCGCGCAACTCTTCCGCGCTCATGCCCGCTGCAACAGGCGTCTCCACGCAAACGTGGAAGCCGGACAACTTGGCGGTCCGAATACTTTCGATAGTCGCGCGAAAACTTCCCGGGTGCGCGGAACGCAAATCGTGGGCGTCCTGCAATCCGAGCAGCGGCAGGACCAAATAGAGGCGCGATACGGGGCGGAATTCGTGGATGCGCCTGCGCAACAGACGGCCATCCATCTCGACGAATACAGTGCGGCCCAGATCGATAATCTCGCGAGTGAGGTGGCCGATGCGCGGGTAGTGCAGCGGAGTGTCCCCACCGATCCACACAATCGGCGCTTTACTGGAGCGAACCAGCTCCATAGCCAGCAGGTCACGAGAGGAATCCGCTGCGCCTCCGCCATGAACATTTTCCGACACGGGAACTTTCGCCAGATCGATTGGCCAGATCAGCGGAATCCGTTCGACGCCAAATAATTTTTGCGCGATGACGACCCTGGTGAGGTCCAGGGCCAGGCGCAGCGGGAAGCGCATCATGCGCTCTAGAATCCGCTGCGCAGCCGAAACTCGTTAGGCTGGAACTTCAGGGCGCAGAATTCTTCGGTCCGGCGGCTTTGGTTGTAGTAACGCGAGAGCGCGTACACCGGGAACGAATTGCGATAGAGGTGATATTTCAAATAAAACACGCAAGGAAATCCGGTACCGGTAAAGTCGTACTCGCTCCAGGAACCATCTTCATTTTGCGTGGTGACCAAATACGAAACCGCTTTGCTGATCGCGGGGTCAGCGGTGTTGCAGCCCGCCAGCATGCCGATCAATCCCCACGCGGTCTGCGAAGGAGTGCTGGCTCCCTGCCCTTTGGAAGAAAGGTCGGAATAAGTCTTCAGTGACTCGCCAAAACTTCCATCCACTTTTTGCACCGTCTTCAGCCACGCCACTGCCCGCTGGCAATAATTTTGCGCCGTCAGCGAAACAGTTTCGAGCGCGCGCAGAACGCCGCTCGTGCCGTACACGTAATTCACGCCCCAGCGCCCAAACCACGAACCGTCGCCGCACTGGTCCTTCAACAAAAATTTCACGCCACGCTGCATGGCAGGATGATCGGCGGTCCATCCGAAACGGCCCAGGCACTCGAGCACGCGCGCGGTGACGTCCGCGGTGGAAGGATCGATCATGGCGTTGTGATCGGCGAAAGGGATGTTGCACAGGAAGCGGCGATCATTATCACGATCGAAAGCGCCCCAGCCGCCGTCACGATTTTGCATGCTCAGCAGCCACTGGATGCCGCGTCGGGTGGCGGCTTCCATGCGTTTCTCGTCGGGAAACTTCACCCGCTGCAGAGCCATCAATACGAAAGCGGTGTCATCCACATCGGGATAAAAGTCGTTGCGGAACTCAAAGGCCCAGCCGCCGGGCTCGGCGTCCTTATTTTTGACCTGCCAGTCGCCGGGGCCAAGGATCTGCTTCGACAAAATCCAGTCCGCCGCTTTTACCAACGCTGGGTCGTCAGGAGCTACGCCAGCTTCTTCGAGCGCCACCATGGCAATAGCGGAATCCCAGACCGGTGAAACACACGGCTGCAGGCGAATGGTGTCGTTTTCTTCAATCTCAAAGCGCGAAAATTCGCGGGTCTCTCGGCAGGTTAGCGGATCGTCCGGACCGTACCCCATGGCCAGCAGCGCGAAGATGGAATTCATCATCGCGGGATAAATCGTGGCAAGCCCTTCGGAGCGCTCCATGTGTTCCAGCAGCCACGACTTGGCCTCGCGCAATGCGCGCTGCCGCAACGGCTTCCACGGCAGGCGTTCGTAGAACTTCAAGCCGCGATCGAGCGCCAAGAAAAAATTGCGCCAGGAAATAAGGTGGTTGCTCCAGTCAAACGCCGCTTTCTTGCGCGAGGGATCCTTGAACAGTTCATCCACCTGCGCGCGTTCCGGCAACTTCCAGTTGGGACGCAGCGCCGACAGAATCATCATGGGGATGACGATTCCGCGCGTCCAGGACGAGAATTCGTAAATATTGATGTAAAACCAGTTCGGCAGCAGCATCAACTCCGGCGGAATGGCGGGCACCAACTCCCAGCCCACCGCGCCAACCAGCGCCAGGTAAAAACGTGTATAAGAGTTCGTTAATTCCAGTCCGCCAAGGTGGTGTACCGATGCGCGGGCCCGCTTCAACTGCGGCGAATCCACGGAATCGCCCGCCAGTTTCAGAGCGAAATATGCTTTGCAGGTGGCATTCAACTCGGAAGGACCGCCGGGGTAAATACTCCAGCCCCCATCGGGAAGCTGTCGCTGCCGGACATAGGTGGCCAGTTTTTCGATTCGTTCGGGATCGGCCTTGCCCAAGACAAACAGGTAGTAGATGTAGTCAGATTCGAGCGTGGTATCGGCTTCCAGTTCGCCCACCCAGTAGCCGGCCTCGGTCTGCAGAGACAGAAGATGGTTCGCGCCGCGCTCGATGGTACTTTCGAGCTTCTCCGCCCAATCTTGCTGAAGCCACTTGAGCGGGGCTGGCGCAACCGCGATTTCTCCCCCCATCCGGACAGATGACGCCATTCTGTCGTTTCTCCTCGTAACCCACTGCTAGGGAGTGGGCTAAAGCACAGCGACCTGATCACAATTCTAAATACTATTAGAATCTGGAAACTCGACCCGGGTGGCTTCGCGTTCAGGAGTAAGCCCGCCACCTAAGCCCACCATAAATACCGAGTTACAGTAGTACTACTAGATTATCGCTGGCTTTGGGGCTGTGGGTCAACGGGATTGTCCCTGCTCGGGCCCTGAGGAAGACCACTAAACCTTGACGTCTGGGGGCCCTTCCAGGACACGCCGAACCAGCACTTGCAGCGCGGCGGGTAGCGGCTCACCCTCCACCTGCCGTACCGAGGGCACTTCCCGCAATCGTTGGGCGGGCAGCTTCATCCATGGAGGCCCTTGAGGGGAGTCATCTGCGGCGGCCGGACCGTTCCGATGCAGGACCAGCGCGTCCGCGCGATCCAGAACGGAGCGCGCGGACTCCTTGAAATCCTCGCGTTCCGGGTCCATTACCGCGAAATACAGGCTGGGCCGCACGAAATGAAGCAAGGAGTTGCTCTCCACGATAAGCGTAGGTGGGCCAGCGTTCGCCTCCATGCCGGGCACAACGCCCGGCGCAGCTTCCGCCAGCGCCTCTCGCAAGAGCGGTAGGCCTTCAGCGAGAAAGCCTTGCTTGGTGCGCAGCCAGAACGACCGCTTCGCCCCGGCAGCCAGAAATCGGGAGCTGTCTGTGCCCGTGGAGCCGTCCGTCTCCCAGCTAATTGCGTAGCTGTGGGCGTCCGGCGCGCAGCCGCAGTTCTGGCCATTTTTCGCACACACACCGTGTCCGAATTGCGTAATTTTGCCCGCGATCCAATTTTCCTCCGGGAAGGCGCGAATCACGTCGCACACCAGTTCCGTTTTGCCAATACTGCGGGTGTGGCCGCCAACTACGATGAGGCGCCAGCTGTGCGTTTCTTTCGTTGCGCCAATTTCCACTATGACTCCGGGCCGGCTCTGAGATGAGCGGCCAGCTTCATTTTCCCACGGTCTGTTCGAGTTTCTTAATCCTCGCTGCCAGGTCCGGCAGCCGCGCTTGCCAGGCGAACTGCTGCTTGAACTTTTCGAGCGATCGCGCCGGCGTACCCCACACCGTTTCTCCGCTGTGGATGACCTTGCCGCCCAGGACTCCCGATTGCCCGCCAATCACTGCTCCATCCTCCAGTTCGCACCGCTCGCCGAAGCCGGCCTGGCCTCCCACAACCACTCTCTTTCCGAACGTGCACGAACCCGAGAGTCCCGCCTGCGCCGCAACTACGGAATGCTCACCGATTTCGCAGTTGTGCCCGATGTGCACCAGGTTATCCAGCTTCACTCCCGAAGCAATGCGCGTGTCCCCCAGCGAACCTCGATCAATCGTCGTGTTCGCGCCGATTTCGACATCGTCGCCAATCTCCACCAGTCCCAGCTGTGGAAATTTCGTGTAGCGCCCTTCGCCGAAGGCGTAACCAAACCCGTCCGCGCCAAGCACCGCGCCGGAATGAATCTCCACACGATCACCGATACGCGCCCCGCTATAAAGAGTGACACGCGCATGGATGCGGCAATTCTTCCCGATCCGACATCCTGCGCCGACGACAACGTGCGGACCGACCTGCGTGCCCTCGCCAATGTGCACGTCTTCGCCGACAACCGCGTACGGCCCCACGCTAACGCCCGTGGCGATTTGCGCCAGGGGAGCGATGATGGCGGTGGCGTGAATTCCCGCCGCAATAGGCGTGCGGTCGAGCAGCACGGCGGCGGCTTTTGCAAACGCCAGTTTCGGCGCAGCGCTTCGGAGTACAGCCTTCCCTTTCAACACCACGCCGGCAGGGGCGATCACGCAACGCGCCGCGGAAGACTCCGCTCGCGACACGTGTTTGGCGGATTCCACGTAAATCAAATCCCGCACACCGGCACGCTCCGGCGACGCCACCCCCGCGAGTTCCAGATCACCGTCGCCTTCTAGCGTGGCATCGATCATCGCCGCCAGATCTCTCGCCGCTTTTCTCATCGCGTCCTCGCCCATACTTTTGAATTCCTGCTGCTGCCAACAATTTCAGTGAAAGTCGTACAACGGGGGTTCGCCCGGCGGCCGGGTATTCCACCGCCCGTGCACCCACACCCACTGATCGGGATACTTGCGGACAATCTCCTCGATCACCTTCATGAATTTTTGGGTGTTCTCGAAAATATCGCGCTCTGTGTCGCCGGTGCGAATTAATTCCACGGGCGGTTCGAATCGGAGCCGATATTTATCTATGCTTTCATCCCAATAAGCGTAGCCCGGCACGACCGCCGCGCCAGTGTGCAACGCTACGCGGGCCAACCCGGTGGTGCTACACGCGGGAGTTCCAAAAAAATCTACAAAGACCCCTTCTGACGGCATGGTGTTCTGATCGGCAAGAATTCCGACCGTCCCGGCACCTTTCAAAACCTTTAGCATGACGCGCGCGGAGTCATTTTTGAAAATGGGCTGGTTACCGCTCAATCCGCGGTAGCGATTTACCAGTGCATCCAGCCTGCGGTTATCCAGCGGTCGGGCCATATAGTGCAGTGGGAAGCCATAAAGGGCGTGCGCAAACGACGACAATTCCCACGCCCCGATGTGACCGGTCAGGTACAGAACGCCGTTTCCCTGCTCGTGGGCCCGCAAAAAGTTTTCGTGGCCATCCAGAATCACTAAATCCTGAATATTCGCAGCTGAATATTTGGGCATGCGCGCAAATTCAGAGGCCATGCGCCCCAGGTTGCGCGCCATGTTGCGAAGCACCTGCTGGCGTTGCGCGTCGGTCCATTCCGGAAACGCCAGGCGTAGATTAAATGCGGCTGTTTTGCGCAACTTCGGCGATAGCAAGTACAACGCCCGCGCCGCCGCGGACGCCAGCGAGCGTGCCGCACTTGGCGGCAAAATCTCCAGCACTTTCAGTGAGACGCGTACTACCACGTACTCCAACCATTCCTTCATCTCTGCAAGTCACCGCGCTTGGCCCCGACAGTATGCCTCCGTGCGCGGCCACATTGCCACGGCCATTGCAAATGCGCGCTGGAATTGTCCCCTCGGTAGCTCGCAATGTTAGACTCCTCTCGCCGCGATTCTCATTCGGATGAACGACACACCCTCACCTGTCACTCCAACTCCTGCGGACAATTCCCTTCGGGGGATTTGCTGGGCGGTCCTCGTTGTCATCACGCTTTATGTTTGTTACTTCAGCCACTTAGGCGCCTTCGGTTTTATCGGGCCGGATGAACCGCGCTACGCGTGGATTGCGCGCGACATGGCGGAATCCGGCGATTGGGTAACCCCGCGACTTTACGGAAGACCCTGGTTTGAGAAGCCCATCCTTTATTACTGGGGAGCGGCGCTTAGTTTCAAATTGTTCGGCGTCAGCGAAGCGACCGCCCGATTGCCCAGCGCCGTTATCGCACTCTTAAGCACACTCAGCCTGGCGTGGCTGGCTCTGCGCATGGTGGACCCCGCGCAAAAAAGCTCGCAGTCGCTCGACACCCAAGTTGCTATTCCAGAGAACCACAAGTCGGAACTGGCCCGCTGGGTCCTGCTTCTGGTGCCGACCAGCGTGGCAATGGTGGGATTCTCACACGCGGCCGCGCCGGATATGCCTTTCGGGGCGGCGCTGACCATGGCCATGCTATGCGCCACAATCGTGCTGGGGTTAGCTCGTTGTTCCCTGCCACGCTATGCCTCGTTGTTACTACTTGGCTTTTTTCTGGGCGCTGCGGTACTGGCGAAAGGTCCGGCGGCAGTGATACTGGCGGGCGGCGGAATTATTTTCTGGATCGCATTTACAAGACGCTGGCGCGACGCTCTGGGTCTGTTTCATCCGCTGGCGATCGCGGCGTTTCTACTGACCTGCCTGCCCTGGTATGTTATCTGCGCGCGCCGCAATCCCGATTTCTTCCGGGTCTTCATCATTGAACATAATTTCAAGCGCTACCTGACGCCAGAATTTCAGCACATCCAGGCTTTCTGGTACTACATCCCGATCGCTCTGGTGGCCCTACTGCCGTGGGTGTTCTGGCTGGGGTGGTTTGCATTTGCCCGTGCGCGCACCGCCGCGATGCTTATCAATCGCGAACTATTCATATTTCTTGCCGCGTGGAGTATCTTCCCGATCTTGTTTTTCTCGGCGTCAAAATCCAAATTGCCCGGATACATCCTTCCAGCGATATTTCCATTGGCATTCTTGATTTCACTGGCCGTCCAGCGCGCCGCGAAATCCACGCATCATTTTCGAGGTTACGCCGCAGCTTTCCCCGGCGCGCTTTTTCTGGCGGCGGCTTGCTGGCCGCTATTTTCCAGAGTGCAACCTCGAGGATCGTTGGTAGTGGCGGCCATGGTCGTAGCACTGGTAGGCGGTTTATCGGTAATGGCGTGCGCTATGCTGCGGCGGACGCACGCAGCGCTGGGGTTGTCGATCCTTGTCGTTCTGTTTCTGCTTACCTTCACTTATGTTTCTGCCGCCCGGTTGGACCCGCAACTTTCCGCCCGGTTTTCCGCCGCGCAGATCGGCCCGCAGCAGGTTGCCGTCACTTATTCCTACAAATTGCAACGCGCCTGGCAGTACCAGTTGAATTTTTATCTGCACCGCGAAATTCCGGAGTGGAATCCTGAGGTGGCTGGCGAGGCAGTTGTCGTAACCAGCCAAAAACATCTCGCAGAGTTGAAAAACAACGCGGAAATCGTCTCGGTAATCTCCGACAGGTCGTCGCAGGCCGAGGTTGTGACCGTCAGGCGGAAAACGTCAGGGCTTGACGTTGCCGGTAGCCGGCAAGCGCAATAAAAAGAAGGTCACCACGCGATTTTCGTAAGTGCGCTTGTCATCGTCGTTCATGCCCACGAAATTTCCGCGGCCGATGATCGCCTGCTCGCGCGGCTCGGGTGCCTTCAGAAACATATCGCGCGTGATACTGGCCAACTCCGGGTCGTCGCTGGCTTGAATGAAGAGTATCGGCACCTTGTTCAGAGCGTTCAATCGCGAGGACACCGCCGGCTGGTTACGATACGGCAGATTCAACATGTCAAAACTGAATTCTGCCGAGCCCACCATCATCGGAAATCCTGCCAGGCCGGTGCGCTCGACGCCAATTTTTACCATCTGTTTGGGGTCATCGTAAACGGAGTCCAGCACCAGCGCGCGGATGCGAGGGTCGCGCTCCGCTTCTCGAAGCGCGGCGTAGGCGCCCAGATTGTAGCCCCACACGCCGAAGCTATGGGAGTCCACATCGTTGCGCGCGGCGAGGGCGTCGATTGCGGAGGCCAGCTCATCGGCTTCGCGAAATCCAAAGGTGGTCATGCCCGAGTTGCCGCCGTGCGCCGCAAAATCAAAAAGAAATACGTTGTACTGGTGGTCCTGCAGCGCCGAAACGAGCGTCAGCAATTCCCCGCGGCTAGAACTGTAACCGTGGCAAAGCACAATGGTGGGGGCACCGCGCAATCCCGGGAAGAACCACCCTTCGCGGGTGCCCAGCCTGGGCACAGTGAAAGTAACGGCGTCAGGGCGCCCCGGGAAACTCGATAAATTAATTTCTGAACTGGTGCGTTGCGGCTTGACAATGCGATACACGAGAAAACCGGCCACGCCAAGCGTGGCCAGCACGGCAAAAAACACCAACGCCAAAATAGCCGTTAGAAGTTTGGTGTACCAGCGCGTGGGGTATCGGAGCTCAGAAAGGATGGACATGCGTGGTCTGCGCAACTCGGCTATCGAAGCGCGCCGATCTTCATTCCTCACAGTGCAAAAGCATTACCAACGTTGATAATTTTGATGCTAACACACCTTTTTCGGCCAACTTGCGGACACCGCGCGAGTTGTGTCGCACTTGTATCGCGCATGTGGCCATGATTACCCCCCATCCCGCGCTTTTCCACGAATCGGCTATCATAGGAACGTGCGCGGCAGGGGCCGTTGCACGTCTTCCTTCACCGATGAACATTGTAGATTTGCGTCAGACCACCGTGCGCCAGTTGGAGCCTTTGCTGGAAGAAGAGTCCCGGCATTGGCGCAAGGAATTGCATTGGGATTATCGCGGCGCGCTCGAATTGATCAAGCGTTTCATGGAAGCGCACGCCTTGGCCGGCAGTGTGGCGTTCGAAAATGGCAATGCTGCGGGCTATTCCTTCTACGTCATGGAGGACCAGAAGGGGCTCATCGGCGGACTTTATGTATCCGCACAATTTCCCCAAGCCCAGATCGCCCAACGGCTGCTGGAGGAAACGCTTTTTTCCATGCGTGCCGTCCCGCAGATGGAGCGCATCGAAGCCCAGTTGATGCCCTTCAGCGGGCCGATTGATTCTCCACTGCGCGACCAGGGCTTCCGCTTGTACACCCGCCAGTTCATGTTGTTGGATGTACAGAAGCCCTCCGGCACAAACGCCACCGTCCCCAGCGGTTTCCGTGTGGACCGTTGGAACGATCGTTTTTTCGAGCCCTGCGCGAAATTAATTTATCTGTCGTACGCCGACCACGTGGACGGCGAGATAAACGATCAATATCGCAGTATCTCCGGCGCACTACGCTTCCTCAAAAATATTATTTTGTTGCCGGGTTGCGGCCAGTTTGTTCCCGGCGCTTCCTTCGTGTTGCGCCAGCCGGGAAGCGATGAGCTCGTTGCCGCCGTACTCACCAGTGAAGTTTCGCCCGGCGTAGGTCACACCACGCAGATTTGCGTGGTGCCCGGTTATCAAGGCCACGGTCTGGGCCGCATGTTGATGGCAAAGTCCAGCGAAGCCCTCCGGTCGCTGAAATTTAAGGAATTGACGCTGACGGTGACGTCCGAGAATCGCACTGCGGTGCAGCTCTACGACCGGCTGGGCTTTACCACTATCAAATCCTTCACCGCCGGTGTTTGGCCGCGCTGATAAATCGCCATTGCACCCGTTCCACAATTCAACTTCAGGCGTGTTCGAGAAGTTCCGTGCGATATTTTGCGGCCAGCGACTTCGCTTTGGCCACCAATGCGGCTTGCGCCGCAGCATCAAGTTTGGGCGGCGCCGTAGTACGCGTGGCCACCGGGACCCCCACTTCAAGAAAAAACTTTTCCTGGCCCGCCGGCGAACAGGTGCACAGCATCCTTACCAGTTGGTTTGAGCCGTTGTGGAATTGGTGCGGTGCGTTGGCCGGAACGTGAATGGTTTCTCCCGCGCGCACGACAGACTTGGCGCCACGAAACGTCACTTCCAGTTCGCCTTCCAGCACTGCGAACGTTTCCTCGAAATCGTGGCGATGCGCAGGTGGCCCGCCTCCCGGCGGCACATGCATATCGACAAGGCAGAGCCGGCCGCCCGTGTCTTCGCCCGTGAGCAGTATCGTATAAGTGTCGCCAACCACGCCGATATGCTGCAGCTGGCTATCTGTCTCCGGCTTCGCGAAAGTTAATTCGCGGTTGGGATCATCGGCGGGAATCGCTGCCAAAGATTGCGGTGAAGTGCCCGAGCTAGTGGTCATCCGTCAGTCCAGTCCTTGAAGTAACGCCCTTCGCGAGCAATTTCAACGGCTATTTCTTTCGTGCGGCTTCAAACTCGTCGCCGGCTTTCCATTGTACAAGCTCCCGTTGCCTCGCGGCTTGGGCACCGAGGTCATACCCAAAGAGCGCCAACTTCGCCAGCGCCGTGAAATCCATGTTGTCGTGATATTCATCGCTGGGTTGGTGGTAGTGATGATCCAAGTAATCTTTTTCCTGCGCCTGGCCCCAGGCCTCATCGTGTCCTTTAAACTTCAGGCCTTCGTTCACGGAAAACGCCGGAATTCCCACACGCGCCAAACTGAAATGATCCGAGCGGTAATAATGACCAGCCTCCGGCTGGGAGTCCGGTCGAATCCCCAGCCCAAACTTCTGCGCCATCTTTTCGACTTCGGGATAGAAAGTGGTGCGCTCCGCGCCACTCACTTCGATTTCTTCGGGCTCCCCGATGGGAGCCAGCCCGTCGTAATTTAAATCCAGCGTAATTTGTCTCGCGGGCACCGGCGAATGTTTGCCGAGATATTCAGATCCCAACAGTCCTTGTTCTTCCGCCGTCACCGACGCAAACAAAATGGAGCGTGGTGGGCGCGCCGCCGGTTCCGTTTGCGACCACGCACGCGCCAGTTCCAGCAAAACGCCACAGCCGGTAGCGTTGTCCACGGCCCCGTTGTAAATGTTGTCGCCGCTCTTGGCCGTTGTGTCGATCCCCAGGTGGTCGTAGTGCGCGGAATACATCAGCGCTTCATCACGCATTTCCTCGTCCCCGCCCGGCAGCATGGCCACAACATTCTTAGAAGAGAACGGCCGCACCGTGCTGGCGATATGGGCTTTCAGCCGCACCGGCAACTCCACCGGCTTGAAGTCCCGCGATTGCGCCTGCGCGAACATCTTGTCTACGTCCATGCCGGCCATGGCGGCAAGTTTCTTCGCCACGTCCAATTGAATCCACGAGGCCCCTTGCAGCTTTGGGGTTCCGTCCAGCCGCAGGTATGACTTCGCTTTGCCATTGGAATTGCGCACCACTTCCCAGCCGTAACTGGCCAGATCCCGGCGGTGAATAATCAGTGTAGCCACTGCCCCGCGGCGCGCCGTTTCCTGATACTTGTAGACCCACCGCCCGTAAAATGTCAGCGCACGTCCGGTAAAAAATTTAGGATCATTGGAAGTGGGCTCGTTCACGAACAGCAGCGCGACCTTGCCTTTCAGATCCACGCCCTTGTAGTCGTCCCATTTATATTCTGGCGCGGTAATTCCGTAGCCCACGAACACGATGGGCGCGTCGATGTCCGACACTTCCTTCTGCGCTTCGTCTTGCGTGACGTAATCCTCCAGGTTTGTCAGCTTCAACGCTTCCCCACTCTTGGGTTCCAGAGTGAAAGTCGTTTCCGGAAGAGTCGAAATCGACACCATCGGCACGTCCTGAAAGTACGTGCCGTGGTCTCCCGCGGGCTTCAATCCATAGAGCGCAAATTGCGTGGCGATGTATTCGGCGGCGATTTCGCTGCCGCGCTGGCCCATGCCCCGGCCTTCCAGCAAATCGCTCGACAGGAATTTCACGTGCGCGCGAATGCGCTCCGCATCGACTACCGGTTTATGAGTTTGCTGCGCTTGCACGCCGAGTAAAGCCGAGCCCCCCGCCACTAAAATCACCGCCGCCACAGTCCTTAGTTTGTACATGAGCTGCATGGTCCTCGCTATTTTTTGGTGCGGTCCTTCAACAAGCCCTTCAATTCCGACATGAATTCCTGCACATCCTTGAAATCCATATACACGGACGCAAAGCGCACGTACGCCACTTTGTCTAGCTTCTTCAGCCCGCGCATGATCATTTCGCCGATTTCGGCGGTAGTCAGTTCCCGCTCCGTAGCTTCATGTACCACGCCTTCGATTTCGTCCACGATGGCTTCCAGCTTGGGAGTGGCTACTGGACGCTTTTCGCAGGCTTTCAACAATCCCTGGAAAATTTTGTGGCGTTCGAAACGTTCCCGGCGCCCATCTTTCTTGGCCACCATGTAAGGAATCTCATCGATGCGCTCGTAAGTCGTGAATCTTCGGCCGCACTTCAGGCATTCCCGCCGCCGCCGGATGGTGTCACCGACGCGGCCTTCGCGTGAATCAATCACTTTGTCATCAACGTGCGCGCAAAAAGGACACTTCACTCGTCTCTATCTCCCACAGTTGTCACCGCTTGGGGCCCAACAAAATTCACACCGCGCGAAAATCGATGCCGGAGAATTATTTTACTGTCTCCGCGACTTCTCGCTTTTCTTCCGCGGCCATTTGTTGCAATTCCCGCAACCCCCATCCTTCATGGATCAGAAACGGCACACCTACTAAGCTGCAGCCTGCGAAAGTTATCAGCCACAACACCATGGCTGCCGCTACCGCGGGTTCTCTTTCTACTCCAAAAATCGCGGTGTACGCAATGATGGCTCCCGCCTGCGAGCCTCCTCCTACTCCCGGCAACTGAATCGACGAGCCCACCAGGGAAAACGCCAGTATCAGCGGCGCGTCTGCCACACCGATGCTATGCAGCGGGCCTGAAAAACTATGCGACACCCAATAATAAACGAGCGCGACGGCGACCCAGTGCACTCCGGAATAAACCGTCGCCAGCACCAAATCCTTCAGCGTGCGGATGGTTTGCACCCCCCGTACAAAGCCCAGCACCACCCGCGCGACGCCGCTGCGCCAGCCGCCCGCAGGGATAGTTCCTTCGAGCCGCCGCTCCAGGAGCGCCGTTCCGTGTACGCGGAGATATACGAGGGCGGCGGTAGCGGCCACCACCCCGGCAAACATGATGGCGCCGGTAGTCTTCGCGGCGATCTCCAGGCGTGTAGCCATTTCTCCGGCATGGGGCCGCGAACCAAACATGATCAGGCCAACCGCGGCGATCACCGCGATGCTGGCCATATCAAAAATGCGTTCCAGCACGTAAATTCCGAAAGTGTCCGCTACCGGCAAGTCCTGCTTTTTAGCGAGCAGGAGCGGCCGCACCGGCTCTCCCGCGCGCCCCAGCAGAAAAATCGCCGCGAATCCCGCCAGCGTCAACTTATAAATTTTCCAGAAATTGGCGTTGCCGATATTTCGCTGAAAGACCTGCCATCGCAGCGACCGAATCCCGTAGCAGCCATAAATAGCCACCGCGGCGAGGATCAGATAATAGGGGTTGGCTTCGCGGACAGACTGCAGCAATTTCGAGCCGCTGAAACCGCCCAGATTCAGGTAGCCTCGCGCCTCGTACACCACCAGTGCCAGTGCGGTCAGTCCCACAACGATAAGAATAGGTTTCTTGGCCGCCACGCGCATGTGCCACGAGCCTACTGGCCGTATTCCAAGTCGTCAAGTTTCGCGAGCCGCTCGGTTTCGAATCAATTCGTGTTAGTAGATGAGCGTCAGGCGCATTTTTGCAATGCAGGCAGGGTACAATGCCCGAACATTGCCGAATCAACGCACCTTCAGGTCCGGCGCCATACGATGAGTCAGCCACCCGGCAGCACGATTTCGCACTATCGGATCCTGGAACGGATCGGTAGCGGCGGCATGGGCGACGTTTACAAGGCCGAAGACCTCAAACTCGGCCGCACTGTGGCCCTGAAATTCCTCAACGAGAAATCCGCACGAGAACGCCAATCCGTGGAACGCTTTCGCCGTGAAGCACGAGCCATCTCCGCCCTCAACCACCCGAACATCTGCACCATTTATGAAATTGGCGAAGCCAACGGACAGAACTTCATCGCTATGGAATTCCTGCCTGGTAAAACTCTGCGCGATCACATTTCGAGCGGTGCGTTGGAGACCGGCGCAGTGCTAGATATTGGATTGCAAATTGCCGATGCTCTGGATTCCGCGCATACCCAGGGCGTCATCCATCGCGACATCAAGCCCGAAAATATTTTCTTGACCCCCCGTGGCCAAATCAAAATTCTGGATTTTGGTCTCGCCAAGCTGGGCGCCAACGCTGAACCCTCAGCCCTGCCGACCGTGGACGAACGCTCTCTCACTTCCCATGGCGCAACCGTCGGCACCGTCGCCTACATGTCACCCGAGCAGACGCGCGGAGAAGTCATAGACACGCGCACGGACATTTTCAGCTTCGGAACTGTCCTGTATGAAATGGTCTGCGGCCGCCGCCCGTTCAACGGAGAAACCTCCGCGGCGGTTTCCGATTCCATCCTGCATGCCACCCCGGCACCGCCCAGTTCCGTCAATCCCGGAGCGCTGACGGGCTTGGATCGCGTGGTCACCAGGGCGCTCGAGAAGGATCGCGAGCGGCGCTTCGCGTCTGCCGCGGAAATGCGTGCGGAACTAAACGCATTGCGGCAACGGCGCATCATTGAATCGAGCGGCTCGCAACCAATTGTACGAGTGCTACGCAAGCCGTCCTTCATCACCGCCGCGCTCTTGATCCTGGCGGTCGGCGCAGTCGCTACCGGCTTCCTTTATCGAAATCACGCGCGCACCACGTGGCTGCACGAAAAGGCCTTGCCGGAAATCCAGCAACTCGTCTTGCAGCGCAAAGCGGTGGCGGCCTTCAAGCTCATTCAGCAGGCCGAGCATTTTGCCGCCGGTGATCCCGCGCTTATCAAATTAAAAGCTGCCACGCTCACGTTGGCGCCAATCGATACTGTGCCTTCGTCGGCAGACGTGTACATTCGCGACTACGCCGACGATCGCAACTCGTGGGAATATCTGGGGAAGACTCCTCTCATCGACAATCGCCTGCCCATCGGATTTTACGCCTTCAAAATCAGCAAGGCGGGCTTCGAAAACGTGGAAACAACCGGAACGCTGGATGGTGGCAGGACCATGACTGTCTCGCTTGATCCCGCGGGAACTCTTCCTTCGGGCATGGTGCGGGTCTCGGCGGGCAACGTGGACCCCACCAGCCACCACACCCTGAACCTCGAGAGCTTCCTGATAGACAAATTCGAGGTCACCAACAAGGACTACAAGAAATTTATCGACGCCGGCGGCTATCGCGACCCGAAATATTGGAAATACCCGTTCGCAAAAGATGGACGCACGCTCAATTTTGCCGACGCTATGCTGCTGATGCGCGACAAGACGGACCGCGCCGGCCCGTCAACGTGGGAACTGGGCAACCATGCCGCAGGGGAAGAAGATTATCCAATCAGCGGGATCAGTTGGTATGAAGCCTCAGCCTACGCGGAGTTCGCCGGAAAAAGCCTGCCCACCGTATATCACTGGTATCGCGCCGTGGACCTCGGCCGCTTCTCGGACATCCTGCAAGCCAGCAATTTTGCCGGGAAGGGACCGGTAAAGATCGGGCAATATTCCGGGCTCGGCCCTTTCGGGACCTACGATATGGCCGGAAACGTAAAAGAGTGGTGTGCCAATTCGGCGGACGCTTCCGGTGACCGCAAATACGTTCTGGGCGGCGCCTCCACGGATCCCCCTTACATGTATCAGGAACCGGACGCGCGCAGCGCGTTTGACCGTTCGGCCACCAATGGAATGCGCTTGATCAAAGAGGACGCCGCGAATTCCGCGAGCGTCGCCGCCGCGGCGCCTGTGTCTTTCGCGGCGGCCGACTATCGCAATGTCAAACCCGTTTCTGATTCCGTCTTCGAAATCTATAAGAGCTTGTACTCCTATGACCGCACCCCGCTGGATGCCAAAGTCGAAAGTGAAGACGACAGTTCTCCATATTGGAAGCGGCAACGCATCACCTTCCGTGCTGCATACGGAAGCGAACGCGTGATTGCTTATCTGTTTCTTCCCAGGAATAGTTCTCCCCCGTATCAGACGGTGGTGTACTTCCCGCACAGCGGAGCACAATCTTTTCACACCGTGGAAGACACGCAACTTATGATGATCGATTTCTTGGTGAAAAGCGGGCGCGCGTTGATGTTCCCCATTTATAAAGACACTTTCGAGCGCCTTGGCACCCCGCCTGATGCGGGCACCAGCGCGGAGCGTGACGAAACCATTCAGCAAGTCAAAGATCTGCGGCGTTCGGTCGACTATCTGGAAAGCCGTGGCGACATTGATTCCTCGCGCTTGGCCTATTACGGCATAAGTTGGGGCGCGGTGCAGGGGCCGATCATGACTTCGATGGAGCCCCGGTTCAAAGTAGCCATTTTTGCCGCCGGCGGTTGCAACGGCCAGAAAGTGTTGCCCGAAGCCGACGCCATGAATTTTGCGTCGCGCGTAAAAATTCCCGTGCTGATGATCAATGGCCGCTACGATTTCGAAATTCCATTGGATACCTGCCAGGAGCCCCTGTTTCGATTGCTCGGAACACCACCACAGGATAAACAGCACGTCTTGTACGACACCGGGCACGCTCCTCCTCTGTTGCCTGTTATGAAAGAAGGATTGAACTGGCTCGATCATTATCTCGGGCCGGTGAAGTAGCTCGTTTTTAGAACTCCGGGCAACGCTTCATTTCCCTCATCGTGCGCTACCACCTTTAGCTCGCCATTTAGCCCTTCGTGCGCTATCGTTCGCGCCACACGACAGGCTCCTCCCAAGCCACAAATGCAAAGACGTGATGATGTGTGTCTGAAAGGGTCCATGCGACTTCTACCGATAGTTGTTGCTCTTGTGCTGTGCTCGCCGCTGGCCGCGGACGATCTCGAAAAGTCTCAGAAGAAAGAATTTGAAGCCCAGGTGAAAGTCATGGCTGCGGAGGCCCAGCGGCTTGAGAGGTCCGGCAAACTTGTAGAAGCCCGCAACAAGTATGCCGAATCGCAGGCGCTCATCGAAGTAAAAGACGTCACCGAGGCCATCAAGCATCTGGACGACGAGATTCACAATCGGGTGAAGAGCAATCTGGCCGCTTCGCGAAAATTTTATGAAGCCCGCAACTACAAACAGGCTGCCGCATCGCTCGAGGAAGGGCTGAAATCCGAGGCTTTTCAAGCGGTGCTGGCTTACAACCTGGCCCTTTGCTATCACCAATTGGGCGAACGCGAGAAAGCCCTCGAATATCTGATTCGTGCAAAAACCGGCACCGGCGATCCAAAACAAAAGCAGAAACTGCTACAGCTGATTACGTTCGTTACCACCAAAGAAAGCGGCCTTTCGTTTAAGGACGCCGAGAAGGATCGCGTTGGCCGCGTAAACGCTCTGGCTGAAAGTATCGGCGTGGACGCTTCGCTGGAAGATTCCCTGGGCGAAGATTCTCTGGAGGACGCGGAAGCATTTTCGGAAGGAGACAACGCGGCTCCAGTTCCAGTCACCGCGGCCACCCTGAAAACCAACGCCACACCCACGCAAGCGATTCGCGCAGGCAATAGCAGCGCCGGCCATCGCGCAAGTTTATGTACCGCGCTCGGCGAGTTGAAAAGCACCCTGGCGGCAACTCCCTCGGGGGCTTTTGATCTCGCGAATTGTGCGGAGATCAACGGACGCGACGCCGAAGCCCTAAGACTTCTCGAGAAATATCTGGAAATGTCTCCCCAGGCCCTGGACCGCAAGGAAATTCATGTGCGTATCGCGGACCTCAAATCACTTCTTGCGCTGCCCGGTCAAAAAGGTATCGAGGTTCGCCGCGTGTATGCCTCGCTGTACAGTTCGCTCGCCGAGAGAAGGTACGACCGTTCACTGGCGGATTTAAACAAGGCTGCGGCCTTAGATGCTGATTTTTCCCTGACCGAATGGCGACTTGCCCTGCTTCATGAAGCCATGGGAAACGTGGCGAGTGCTAAAGAACATTTCGTGCGCTTCCAGCAATTAACTCCCGGACAGAGCGCCCAAGACGAGGCCGCTCTGCATTTGAGCACGCTGGACGCAAAGCGCAGCAAGTACGACGAAGAAATAGACGAGGCCCAGGAGATCATCGGGGATCTATTTAATCGCGCCATGAATCTCACCTTTAACGGACCGGAAAATCGCAACGCCCTGCGAGCGAAGCGCGCGCGCACCAAGAAGAAAGACGATCAGAGTAGAGCGCGCAATCGCATCGGCGGTTTTGCCATTCCTTACGCCTACGCCCAGCAGCAATTGTCGCGCGCCGCGGAACATCTGCAGATTGCTCTGGCGCTCTTTCCACTTGGCGCCGAAGCCAACGAACTGATGGGCTTGGTCTTCATGCAGGCCAACGACGGGCGTATGGCCATAAGAAATTTTGACGTGGTGGCCAGCCAGGGCCTGCCGGTCTCGTTTTACGCCGAAATGCGTGGCCGCAAACAGGACCAGGCCGTAAAGTGCGAGTTGAATCGCGATCACATAGTGCTGATCTATCTTTCTTCCTACGACAAGAGAGGAAAAGTCGCGCCGCCCTCCAAGCCCGCAGGCGAAGACGGCCTCGGTGATTTGGTTATCGAACCTTCTGCCACGCGCCAGCAGAATTCCGACTCACTGGATCTAAAACTCGCGGACATCAAGAAAGTGCAGACCGACAAAGGGCAATTGAAACTGAAACTTGCGACGCAGGAAATCACCCTTTCCCCTATTTTCCTTCCCACCTTCCTGCCCGTGGAAGGTCCCCAGGCTCGGCGCTTTGCAAATAATTACACGCGATTGTTCGTTCGCTATCCGGGCCTGGAAGATTCCAAACTTGGAACCGAAGGGATGAGCGGGGGCGAGAAATTCAAAATGGGATACGACATCGCCAACGCCAGCGTGGACATGGCCATGGGCGGCTTCACCGGTATAGGAGCGATCGGCAGTATTCAGGACGTCATCACCATCACGCGCACGATCCGCTCCGCCATGATTTCTCTCAGCGTCAGCTTCGCAACCTGGGAAAAAAGCGTGGAAGATCAGCAGGAACTGCTGGCCGGCAAATCATTCAAGTCCATCCCCACGCAACCAATGAATCTCGCGTTCGTGCAGGATGCCAGGTAATCGCACAATTTTGCCAAACTTTTTGCCGGTCTCCTACGTATCTGTGTTGCAACATAAATTCCCTCACTCCAGAACGGAACATTCATGAAACTGGTCGTTGAAAGTCTTAGTAAGGAGTATCGCGGACGCGCGCCGGCTGTTCGCGCGCTGAATGCCGTGCAGTTTTCACTGGGTCCCGGCGTTCTCGGACTGCTTGGTCCCAACGGTGCCGGAAAATCTACCTTGATGCGCATTCTGGCCACGATCACTCAGCCTTCGTCCGGCCACGTGCTGTGGAACAACACCGATATCGTCCGCGATCCTGACTCGCTGCGCGCCGTCCTTGGATATTTGCCTCAGGATTTCGGAGTGTATCCGCACTTGAATGCTTTCGAATTCCTCGAATATCTCGCAGCGGTGAAAGGCCTTCCCTCGGCCCCGGCCCGCAGCCGCATCCGCGAATTGCTCGAACTCGTAAACCTGACCAGCGCGTCCAAGCGTCCGCTGGGTGACTACTCCGGCGGCATGCGTCAGCGCATCGGCATTGCCCAGGCGCTGCTGAATGATCCGCAACTTTTAATCGTCGACGAACCGACCGCCGGACTCGATCCCGAAGAACGCGTGCGTTTTCGCAATTTGCTCTCGGAACTTTCCGGCGAACGCATCGTGATTCTTTCTACGCACATCGTTTCGGACATCGAAGCGGTGGCCACCAGTATCGCCATCATGGAGCAAGGCCAGCTCCTCGCGCACGATTCCCCCGAGGCGCTGCTGAGCTCGGTCACCGGAAAAGTTTGGGAAGTGGTCGTGCCCAGCGCGGAGCTCTCCACCTTACGGCAGCGACACCTGGTGAGCAGCACCGCGCATCGCAGCGATGGCATCCACGCGCGTGTGGTAGCCGATGCGGCGCCGCAGAATACCCTGCGCGCGCTGGATTCCTCGCTGGAGGACGCCTACCTCTTCGCGTTGGCAAGTCACCGCGTGTCCGATCCCGGCGCCGTGCGCGCGTCCATTGGCCCCACAGCGTGATGCGCCCCACCATCGTTCTCGCTATAGCGCGGGCTGATTTCCTCGAGCGCGTCCGCCGCTACAGTTTTCTTTTCACCTTGGCATTCGCGCTGTATCTCGGTTATCTCGCAACCGCCGGCAACCTGGTCTTGCAGGTGGGCAACATGCGCGGCATCTTCAATTCTGCGTGGGTCGGTGCACTGCTCGCCATGGTCGTCGGCAGCTTCATCTCCCTGGCCGGCTTTTATTTCGTGAAGAATACGATCGAGCGCGATCGCCACACACGCGTCGGTCAGATCCTGGCAGCCACTCCTATTGCCAATTTGCGTATGCGCTGGGCAAGGCCTTGAGCAATCTGGCAGTGCTGACACTAATGATCGCGGTGCTGGCTCTTTCAGGGATTGCCATGCAGCTGATTGCTGGTGAAGACCGCCACATCGCGCTGGGCGCCTTGATCGCGCCATTTATTCTGTTGGCTCTTCCGGCCATGGCGGTGGTCGCGGCCATCGCCGTCTTGTTCGAGACGATTCCCTTCTTGCGCGGCGGATTCGGCAACGTCGCCTACTTTTTCCTGTGGACCGCGGGTCTGAGCGTGCCGCTGGCAACCGGCCGGCACGCCTCCGATCTGGTCGGCATCTCCGTGGTGGCCGACAGCGCCAGAAACGCCGCTCATCTGTCCCTAAAGGATGGCGGCGTCACCTTCTCGCTGGCCTTTGGCCCCTTCGATAAGCTGGTGTCCACATTTGTTTGGGAGGGACTAGCGTGGACGCCGGAAATTATTATTTCGCGCCTGGCGTGGCTGAGTTTCGCGCTATTCGTGATCCTCTTGTCGTCATTTTTGTTCGACCGTTTCGATCCCTCGCGTACCAGGGCGCTGCGCGGAGTGCAGATTGCGCCACCGCCGGAGTCTGTTTCCGTTAGTCCGCAAAATGTCGTCCATGTTCCCGAACCCGTCCGCACGGCTGGGCTCACGCCTCTTCCAGCCCGGCGCTCTCCTTCCCGTTTTCTGGCCATCGTGGTAGCCGAACTGCGGCTCATGTTGAACGGCCAGAAATGGTGGTGGTATGTCGTGGCCATCGGATTGGCGATCGCTTCGGCGATTGGGCCTTCAGAGAGCGCTCGCGGAATGATGCTGGCCTTCGCGTGGATCTGGCCGGTGCTGCTGTGGTCCTCGATGGGCGTGCGGGAAATACGCGAACAAACCTATCAGCTGATTTTTTCCGCGCCTCAGCCCTTGAGCCGACAGCTTCCCTCCGCCTGGCTTGCCGGTGTACTCCTCGCGCTGCTCACCGGCTCCGGTTTCGGATTGCGAGTGCTCTTTGCGGGCCATGTGCGCAGCTTAGTGGCATGGCTCATCGGCGCACTGTTTATTCCCACTCTGGCTTTGACACTGGGAGTCTCGGGCGGCAGCGGCAAAGCGTTCGAAATTATCTACACTTTGCTCTGGTACATCGGCCCGTTGCACGCCATGCCGGCACTCGATTTCATGGGCTCCGCGCCGACCACCGCGACCACCCATTACCCGCTGATTTATCTTGCGGTCGCCATGGTATTGGCCGTCGGAGCCTTAGCTGGCCGTGCTCGGCAACTCCACTCCTGAAACGGCGTCGAGTTTTTTTCGTCCAACCTCATGGCTATTTAGGGTGGCCTATGCGCCAACGATCTTTAAACGCCTCGTTCTTCATCATTCTCGCACTCACGGTACTCCTGATGACGCCAACTCGAGGCGCCGCGCAGAACTCCGGCGCTCCCGGCGACACACATGAACAATCAGCCGTTCATTCCACCGTCCCCGAAGGCATGACCCTGATTTCCGGGGGCAGGATAGAAATAGGAATTGATGCGTCCGAGGTCTCTCACTTTCAGAAATTTTTCGATGTAGAAGGCATGGAGTTATTCGAGTCAGAAATTCCCAAGCATCGCGTCACCATCACCAGTTTTTTCCTGGATCAGCGCCTGGTAACCAACGCGCAGTTCAAAGCGTTCGTGGACAACAATCCCAACTGGAGCGCCGAGCGCGTCCCGGCCAATCTTCACAACGGAAATTATCTGCGCCACTGGCTCTCCAGGATGCACCAGGATGTCCCTCCTGGTTTCGCAAACCGCCCTGTAGTGAATGTCAGTTGGTACGTGGCAGTGGCCTACTGTCAGTCCCTTGGCAAGCGCCTTCCGACGGAAGCAGAATTTGTTTATGCCGCGCGCGGCAACCTGCCAGGGCCTTTTCCGTGGGCGGGCGAAGCCATCGACAAACACCACGCCAACTACCGAGCCAGTGGGTTTGACACAACTTCTCCAGTCGCCACTTACGCCGCGAATGGCTACGGCTTGTACGACATGGCTGGTAACGTGTGGGAATTTCTCGCTGATGAATATCGACCGTACACCTCAGCGGAACAGCACAACCCCATTGGGGGCAACGATCAGTTCGAAAGTGGCGATTCCTTTCTGCAGATCAAATCTCGCCGTGTCATTCGCGGCGGCAGTTACGCCGGCTCACCCATAAATCTGTGGGTCGAGTACCGCGATAGCCACCCTCCCGCCGCCGCCAAAGATTTCGTTGGTTTCCGCTGCGCAAAAAGCGCGGGCAACCAATAACCCGCGCTGCTAACGTTCGCCCTCCGCCGCAGTCTGAGGGAGTGGAGGTGCCCGTTTTGCAACCCTGCCCGCCAGCCCAGGCACGCTCATTGCTGTGGGCCTTCGCGCTCGTCGCGCCCATGCTACTGGCTTCGGATTCGCGCTGCCTGGGGGCCGATTTCGGCTCGCCTGCCGCCACCCAGCAGACCACTGCCCGCACGCGGGAGCATTTCGAGAATGCCGAGGTCATCTACGACTGGGTCGCCAATAAGCGCGGCGACAAACTCCGCACCTTCATCACTCGCCCGAAAAATGCCGGTGCCAAAGTTCCTGCAATTTTCATCGTGGGCTGGCTGAGTTGCGACTCCATGGAGTATGCCAAAGGCGAGACCGACGGTTTCGGCGCGCTGATGTTGCGCCTGGCGGATCAATCCGGTTACGCCACGGTACGCATGGACAAACCCGGGGTGGGTGAAAGTACCGGAAATTGCGCACATGCTGATTTCAAAAGCGAATTAGAGGGTTGGCAGGCGGCTTTCGATTCCCTCTCGAAATATGATTTTATCGATCTCGACAGCGTTTTTGTTCTGGGCCTCAGTAATGGCGGCGGTTTTTCGCCGCTGGTCGCCGGCCAACACCCCGTTCGCGGTTACATCCCTACCAGCAGCTGGGGCCGCACCTGGTACGAACATATGCTGGAGCACGAACGAAGAAGAATCACCAATGCCGCCAATTCGGCAGCCGAAGTAAATCTTCAGGTAAAAATCTTCACAGAATTTTACAATCTCTATCTCATACAGCGCATAACGCCTGGCGAGATTATCGCCAAACATCCCAAGTGGAAGTCTGTGTGGTACGACCAGCCCGATGGCCAATACGGCAGGCCGGCTGCTTTTTACCAACAACTGCAGGACCTCAACCTTGGCGAAGTTTGGGAAAAAGTGAACTCTCCTGTGTTGGTGATTTATGGCGCCGCCGACGCCATCATGAGTCACGCAGACGCCGCGGCCATTTCCGATACGGTGAATCGCGCCCATCCCGGCTGGGCGCAATTTCTCGAAATCGAAGGCATGGACCATTTGCTCACCGTTGATGGCAAGCTTTACGCGCCGCTCGGCCCCAAAATTCTGGACTGGATCAAAGAGCAACTCGCCTCAAAATAACCTTCTGCGGCGCTTCGCATCCGGGGCGCGCTTCGTACCTGCACTTTGTCTCTCATATCCGTATCATTCCGGTTTGACATAACGATTTAAACCGTATTGAATTGATGCTCACGTTCCGCTATCGTCCGGCGGCGCGACCAGCAAACTACAAGGCCGGACACGTCTGTTTACTGGGGGATGCAATGCAATTACTGAGGGCGCCGGCTTCCGCCTGTTTGCTTTACCAACTGCGACGCAGAGCGCTGCGATTTGTTGCGCTTGTAGCTCTCCTCCTGGCTTGTGCATCGCAACCTCTTCGCGCCCAGGTTTCCGCCAGCATCAAGGGCGTGGTTGTGGACGCCTCCGGCGCACCGGTCGCCGGCGCGGAAGTCACCGCCAATAACACGGAAACGGGCGCCGTGCGCAGTGCCAGCACCGACGACGCCGGCCGTTACCAGATCATCTGGCTCGCCATCGGGCCGTACGAACTCACCGTCAGCAAATCTGGTTTTCAGCAGGCCGTTCGTGAAGGCATTCGCCTCGTAGTAGGCCAGGAAGCCACCCTCACTCTCACACTTCAGGTGAGTTCAGTGAAAGCCGAGGTGCGCGTCTCCGAAGATGCCCCGCTGGTGAACACTTCGACGCGGGACATTTCCGGCCTGGTCGGCGAACAGCAGATCAAGGACCTGCCCCTCAATGGCCGCAGTTACGACTTGCTGCTGCCTCTGAATCCCGGAATTGTCAATTTCACTTCCCTGAAAACCGGCGGCACGGGAATATCGAATTCCACCACCGCAAACAATTTCGCCGTTTCCGGGCAGCGCCCCCAGCAAAATATTTTCCTGCTCAACGGCGTCGAATACACCGGTGCGGCGGAAAACAACATGCAACCCGGCGGCACCAGCGGCATGTTGCTCGGGGTGGACGCCGTTCGCGAGTTCAACGTGCAGCGCGATTCCTACGGCGCGGAGTTCGGCAAGCGCCCCGGCGGTCAGGTGGTCATCCTCACGCAGTCCGGATCCAATCAGTGGCACGGCTCGATTTTTGAATTTCTCCGCAACAACGCGTTAGACGCGCCCAATTTTTTTGATCAGGGTGACGCGCCGCCTTTCCAACGCAACCAGTTTGGCGGCTCCATGGGCGGGCCGCTGCAAAGTGACAAAACATTCCTGTTCGCCAATTACGAAGGCTTTCGCCAGCATCTTCACCAGACTTCCGCCGCCTTCGTGCCGGACCTGGCCTCCCGCGCCGCCGCTGCCCCCAGCGTGCAGCCTTTGCTGAATCTGTGGCCCACTCCTGGGCCGGGTGCGCCGGATTTCAGCGGCATCGCCGAAGTTTTCAGCAGCCCGTTGCAAACCATTCGCGAGGATTTTGGCACCGTGCGCGTAGACCACACTTTTTCGCCACGTGACACTTTTTCCGGCATCTACACTATTGATGATGGCGACGATTTCACCGCCACCCCACTCGATCCCTTCAGCGCGGACGTCGTAACCCTGCGCGAGCAGGTATTGTCTTTCGAAGAAACCCACGTTTTCTCGCCTTCCCTTGTGAACAGCGCGCGCTTCGGTTTCTCGCGCGCCGGATATTTTTTCACCGGTGAACCTACTCCCGGCACTCCCGCGACCAGCGTTCCGGGATTTCTCATCGGTCATCCTGTGGGCACGGTAGTTGTAGGCGGCAGCGCGGCGTCGAATCCTCAAGCACAGCTCGGCCTGGCCGGCAGCAATAACGGCAGCGACCTCACCATCGCCCGCAATCTTTTCACCTTCGAAGATCATCTGACATTGACGCGCGGGCGTCATCAAATCGAATTCGGCGCCTGGTTCCAGCGGTTTCAATCCAACGAAACCATTGCGTTGAGCCAGTTCGGCCAGGCCACCTTCACCAGCCTGCAAACTTTTCTAACTGGAACGATTTCAAGTTTTCTATTTGATCCCGTTCCCACCGAAATGAATTGGCGTTCTCTTTTCGGCGCGGGATTTGTGCAAGACACTTTCCGCTGGCGTCCCAGTCTCACCGTAACTCTCGGTTTCCGCGGCGAATTCACTACTGGCTGGAACGAAGCCCATGGCCGCGCTGCCAATTACACATTCGACAATGGGGTTATTTCCTCGCAGCCGCGCGTCGGCGATTCGCTTTTCACTGAAAACAATGCGAAATTTTTGCCGGAGCCTCGTGTGGCCATCGCCTGGAGCCCTCTGAACGCCAAAACTGTCGTCCGCGCCGGCTTCGGGATGTACAACGATCTACAGGACGCGCTGGGCTACCGCGCCGATCAGAACGCGCCCTTCAACGCGACCTTCACCACGCCTTTAACCGTCGCGCAATTGCCGATCGATCCGGCTGGACCATTCCCGGCCACGGCAAAATCAATTCCCGGTGGCGTGCAACCGAACATGAAGACTCCGACGTTAATTTCGTATTCGTTGCGCGTGCAGCACGAGCTTTCGCCCAACACTTCCGTCACGGTCGGTTACGTCGGTTCGCATGGCTATCACGAAATGATTGGCATAGATGCCAACGAGCCGTTTCCGGTGATTTGTCCAGCTTCGCCGTGTCCCGCTAACTATCCCGCGACGTTCCCCGCGCCCCTCGCAGGCACGCCCGTTCCAGCGGGAAGTTATTTCGTGCCCACCACCACCAAAGCGAATCCCGCTATCGCCAATACCTGGACGTGGTTTTCGGAGGGCGACAGTTCCTACAACGCTCTGCAGGTGGATGTGAACCGGCGCTTCAGCGGCGGACTCACCGTTCGCGGTGTGTACACTTATGCGAAAGTTCTCGATGATGGCGATTCTCTAAACGCCACCACTTCCGGTGGCGGCCCGGCGCTGGCATCGAATCCTTTCAATCTCAAATCCGACTGGGGACTCGGAACCTTTGACATCCGCCACGTAGCCGTCGCCAACGCCACGTACGCTCTGCCGATTGGCCGCGGGAAACATTTCCTGAGTGACCGCCATGGCATTGTAAATGGCCTGATCGGCGGATGGACCGTCAACTCCGTCGTCACTCTCCAAGGGGGCTTCCCGTTTTCTCCGCAGCTCAGCTACAACCCGTCTAACAACGGAGATACGCGCAATCCCGTGCGCCCGTTTGCCAATCCCGGGTTCGCCGGACCGCTGGTTCTCGGCAAGCCCGGTCGCTGGTTCGATCCCAACGCGTTTTTGGCCCCGGCCAACACTCCTGCCAATGGCGGTTTTTACGGAAATGTCGGGCGCGACACCATCATCGGACCGGGCCTGGCCACCTGGGATTTCTCCGCCTTGAAAGACACGCGCATCAGCGAGCGCCTCAATCTGCAATTTCGCGCGGAGATTTTCAATCTCCTCAACCGCGCCAATTTCAATTTGCCCAACGCCGTGGTCTTCACTCCGTCGGGCGTGTCTCCCACTGCCGGAGCGATCACCAGCACTTCTACTACCGCCCGCCAGGTGCAGTTCGGATTGAAGCTCCTTTGGTAGCCGCGAAATGGCAAGTCCGGAGCGTGGGCTATTTGGAATTGCATGAAGCTAAACCATAGATCACTGCTCGTGATTCTCGCCGTGTTGTTGGCGATAGCCCCCGCGCGAGCTGCGGAGATTTCCGTGGCCGCGGCCGCCGATTTGAAGTTCGCCATGGTCGACTTGGCCGCTCAATTTGAAAAAAAAACTGGAAACAAAGTAAACGTCACGTACGGATCCAGCGGCAATTTTTTCTCACAGCTGCAGAATGCCGCGCCATTTGATCTGTTATTTTCGGCCGACGTCGATTACGCGCAAAAACTGGAGTCGGCAGGATTGGCGGAGGCGGGATCGCTCTACCGTTACGCCGTCGGCAATCTGGCGCTGTGGGCGCCTGCTGATTCCCAACTCGATCTTGCTGCTGGCTGGAAAGTTTTGCTCGACGATCGCGTGCACAAGATTGCCATCGCCAATCCCGATCACGCGCCGTACGGGCGCGCTGCCGTTGCAGCATTGCAAAAGGCTGGAATCTACGAACGGGTGAAACCTAAACTGGTATTGGGCGACAATATTTCTCAGGCGGCCCAGTTTGCGCAGTCGGACAACGCGCAGCTGGCCATCGTGGCACTCTCGCTGGCGACTTCACCAGGCATGCGCGACGGCAAGCGCTGGGATATCCCCCCGGAGATGCATCCGCCGATCGAACAGGCGGCGGTTCTGATCAAGAACGCCAAAAACAAGGAAGCGGCCCGCGCATTTCTTGATTTTGTGAAAACCAAGGAAGCGCGCGCGACGCTTGCAAAATATGGATTTACTTTTTCCGCCCCCGAGGCCGGGGAAACGAAGTAAGGAAATCAGCTAAGGTCTCAGCAGCATCACTTCCGTAGACTTCACCAGCGCGGCCACCGTCTCACCCTTTTTGAGCCGCATCTCCCGCACAGCATCGGCGGTGACAATCGAAGTGATGTGCTGTCCGCCAATCGACAAACTTACCTGCGCCATCAAGCCGCTCACTTTTATATCCGTCACTCGCCCGATCAACTGATTGCGTCCGCTGATTTTCCGGAAACCGGTGCGGCGCAACGCTGCGTCTGGGTGGTCCTGCATCCGGTAAAGAAATTTATCGAGCTGGCTTTCCGGAATGCGGTGATGTCCGCCCGCCGTCTTCATCGTGCGAATCTTCTTCTTGTAAATCCACACCTTCAGGGTCGGGTAACTGACGCCCAACACCTGCGCCGCTTCGCGCGCCGAAAACATTTTTTCAGAGGCCATATAGAGTTCCTAGAGCGTAATGCCAACACCGGCAAATTCAATCGAAATCGTTAAAGATCGCTGAACACTCCGATCTGCAGGCAACCCTCGACGCGCGCTCGTACTTGGAGATCCTTATATGGTTCATGTGTAGAGACTTACAGTTCATTCGCATTTCACTTGACAATATAGCTGATTGTGATATATGGTTTGCTTATTGCAATATGTGCTTGGGTGCTACTTATGACGCTCGGCGACAAACTTCGTTCCCTTCGCGCTGTCGAAGGCTCGCTCCGCGGCCTCAGCCGCCCCATGACCCAGCAGGAAATGGCACTGGCCATGAAGCGCGAAACGGGCCGCACTCTGAGCCAGGCCTACCTTTCGCAACTGGAGAGCGGCACCCGCCCGCATCTCACCCACACCACGCGCGAATTGTTGGCCCGGTTCTTCCGCATCTATCCCGGCTTCCTTGTCAGCGATCCGGAGGGCTACACGCCCGAGCTGCAATCCGAGCTGCGCGCCATTGATGCCAAGATCGATTCCTGGCTGTACGCCGGCGCGGAGCAGTTCGCGTCCGACGATGAATTGCATCGTGCTTTCAAAACCATCGCGAAATACGACGACTCTCGCCAGGCCTTGCTTCTCTTAGCGGAAATTCTGCGCGCTCCCGGGTTAGCCGACCGCCTCGGCGAGGTTTTGCGCCCTAACGCGAACCAGGGAAGTGCTCATCCTCCACCGGAAACTTCGCCACAGTAAAACCGCGACGAGTGTCCCGCACCAGCGGTGACACCTCGCGAGGGGCCCAGCATCACCGTTTCGATTTCGGGGGTGTCCTATGACCTGGTCTGATTTTTATCTCATCTGCTTCCTGGTGGGATTTTCCCTGAGCGTGTTGTCGTTTCTCGCTGGCGCGGTGCACATTCATCTACCCTTTAAGATGCACCTGCCCTTCCATGGCGCGGGTCACGGAGTCCACGGTGCTCACGTAGGTGGCGCATCCTCTGGGTCATCGCATAGCGCCGCGCACATTTCCTGGTTCAACGCTTCTAGCGCCATGGCCTTTCTGGCGTGGTTTGGCGGCATCGGCTACATCCTCGCCACCCATTCGCGCTTTATCGGCGTAGTCGTGCTGGCTTTCGCGATCGCCGGCGGAGTCACCGCCTCGTGGATCGTTTTCAAATTCATGGTGAAACTTATGAACGCCGAAAGCTCCCATTTGAAAGACGAAGATTATCGCCCCGAAGGCCTGGTCTGCACCGTCACCATGACGGTGCGTGGTAACGGCACCGGCGAAATTATTTTCATGCAGAACGGTGTGCGCCGCAGCGCCGGCGCTCGCTCCTGCACCGGCCAGGCGCTCGAAAAAGGTGCGGAAGTGGTCATCGAGCGCTACGAAAACGGTGTGGCTTACGTGCATCGTTGGGAAGAATTCACCAGGTAAATTCTGCGCGCCGCACGTGCAGCAGCAGCGGCGTTGGCAAACGGATTTCGCGGACTGATGCTCGACTCAACAGTCTGCCGAAGTGTGAAAGGAAGGTTTTTATGTTCGGATTCCCGGTCATCCCCATGATTGCTGGTCTCGCAGTGCTGGCGGTGTTGATGATTATGATTACGCTGGCAAAAATGTATCGCAAAGTGGGCCCCCATGAAGCGCTGATCATTTACGGTACGGGTTCGGAAGCCCGCATCGTAAAGGGCAGCGGCACCATTATCTGGCCCATGGTGCAAACCTGCAGGGAGCTCTCGCTCGAACTGATGTCGTTCGACGTGGCTCCGCAGCAAAGCCTCTACACCCAACAAGGCGTGGCCGTCACTGTCGAAGCGGTCGCGCAAATTAAAGTGAAGTCCGATCCCGTTTCCATTCGCACCGCCGCGGAACAATTTCTTACCAAGCGGCCGGAACAGCGCGAAGGCCTCATCCGCCTGGTCATGGAAGGCCACCTGCGCGGCATCATCGGCCAGCTCACGGTCGAGCAAATCGTCAAGGAGCCGGAAATGGTGGCCGATCGCATGCGCTCCACCAACGCCAGCGATATGGCCAAGATGGGTCTCGAAGTCATTAGCTTCACCATCAAGGAAGTGCGCGACAAGAATGAATACATCACCAACATGGGCCGCCCGGACATCGCGCGCATTCGCCGCGACGCCGAAGTAGCCACCGCCGAAGCCGAGCGCGACATCGCCATCAAGCGAGCGGAATCGCAGCGCGCCGCGGCCGTCGCCAAGGCCCAGGCCGATCAGGAACGGGTGTTCGCTGAAACAGCGTCCATGGCAAAACAAGCCGAAGCCAATCGCGATCTCGACCTCAAAAAGGCCGCTTACTTGGAGATGACCAAGAAAGCGCAGGCCACTGCCGACAAGTCGTATGAAATCGAAACCAACGTGATGCAGCAGCGGGTCATTGCTGAATCCGTCAAAGTGCAGCAGATCGAACGCGAAGCGCAGGTCAAAGTGCAGGAAGCGGAAATCGAGCGCCGCGAACGCGAGCTCATCGCTACCGTGCTGAAGCCCGCCGAAATCGAGCGGCAGAGGATCGAAACCATCGCCAACGCCGAACGTCAACGCTACATCAGCGAAGCCGAAGGCCGCGCCTCTTCCATCCGCGCGCAGGGCGAAGCCGAAGCGGAAATTATCTTCAAGAAGGGCGAAGCCGAAGCCAAGGCCATGAACGTGAAGGCGGAAGCCTTCCAGGAATACAACCAGGCCGCGGTGCTCGACAAACTCATCACCGGTATGCCGGAAGTGGTTCGCGCCCTCAGCGAGCCGCTCAGCAAGGTAGACAAAGTCACCATCGTTTCCACAGGCAACGGCGATGCCGCCGGCGCCTACAAACTGACGGGCGACATCGCCAAAATAGCCGCGCAGGTTCCTGCGCTGTTCGAAGCGTTGTCGGGCATGCAGATGTCCGATCTGCTCGGCAAAGTGCGCGTGATTGGCGATAAAGGCGCAAAGCCGGCCGGCGCCATTCCGCCGGCCAGCACCACGCTGTAACCATTTAACGGGCAATTCCCTTCCGGTGAATTTTTCACAAGTCACCGGAAGGCTCTTATTCAAATCATGCAGCCGGCCGTTTTCAGAACGAAAGTTTTTGCAGGCGGGGTTCAGCAGATTGATCAGCAGCTTGCTTCAGAAACGCAAAGGAGAATCGCCATGGGACTCTTGGAACGTGTCAGTACTTTAATCCGCGCCAATCTGAACGACATGATTGACCGCGCCGAAGATCCGGAAAAGTTGATCAAGCAGGTCATCCTCGATATGGACAATCAATATCTTCAGGTTAAAACGCAGGTTGCCGTATCCATCGCCGACCAGCACATGCTCGAAAAAAAGCTGCACGAAAATGAAGAAGCCGGGAGGGACTGGATGCGCAAAGCCGAACTCGCCGTGGAAAAACAACACGACGATCTCGCCCGCGGAGCGCTCGACCGCTATCAGACTTCTCAGAAACTCGCGCTCAGCTTCCGCGAACAGGTGGACGACCAGAAACTACAGGTAGAAACCCTGAAAAACGCGCTCATTAAACTCGAACAGAAACTCGATGAAGCCAAAGCCAAGCGCGATTTGTTCCTCGCGCGCCACCGCCGCAGCGTCGCTATGGGCAAAGCCGCCCGCGCCCAATCCGCCATCGGCGACCATTCCAAAAGCGCCACCTTCGAGCGCCTGAAAGACCGCGTCCATCACACCGAAGCCATCGCCAGCGCCGAAGTCGAGCTCCTCAACGAAAACGTCGGCGACCGCCTCGTGCGCCTCGACCGCGACACCGAAGTCGAACGCCTCCTAGCCGACCTAAAATCCAAACACGGCCTGCTCACCCAGTAGACGTGCATTCTTTTGGTTTACCTAGAAGAGGAAAGAAATCCACCGCAGGGGTAAGTTTTCAACATTCTTTTTTCCTGCGGTGGCGACCCCGGGATTGGGTTAGTCCGTGCGCAGCGCCTGCATCACGTCAATCCGCGCAGCGCGCACGGCTGGCAACGCTGAAGCGATAATCGCGGCAATCAGCAGCACCACTGCTGAAATCACCACCGGCAGTGCGCTAGGCATTTGCAGGTCATGAAAATACCTGCTTGCGAGGCGGGTTATCGCGTAGCCAAATCCCGCACCGGCGACGATGCCGAGCCCAGCCATGAGCATCCCTTGCCCGATCACGCCCTTCAGCAAACTCCGCGGCTGCGAGCCAATCGCCAGGCGAATTCCAAACTCGCGTGTCCGCGCGCTCACCGAAAATGCCAGCACGCCGGCGACGCCCACAACCGCAATAGCCAGCGCCACCAGCGCGAATCCGCCAAACACGATGGAGTTGAGCCGGTCCGATGACAGCACTTCCGCGCGCACATCCGTCAACGTCGCGGCGTGCTCCACCGGTTGGTCCGTGGACATGTCGTGAACCAAGCGCGTAACGGGCGCCACCAGCCCATACGGATTCGAACTGGTGTGCACGAACATGCGCCCGCCAAACAGCAATTGTTCAAAGGGATGATAGATAGTCAACTGCGGCCCGGGCATTACGTGCTCATCGTCCAGGTCAGCGGTAACGCCAATGATGCGCCGCGGCTCATCGCTGAAGCCCGGAATAAACTTGATCACCGGATCCGTCCACCGCAGATGGCGGTTCACGGCTTCCTGGTTTGGAAACATGCGCTGCGCCACGCTCTGGCTGATGATCACCACTTGTTCGCCGGACTTCCGATCCGCATCGTTAAAATCGCGCCCGGCAATAATCGGCACGCCCAGGGACGCAAAAAATCCCGGTGAAATGGCGCGAAATTGGGCGCGCGGATCCTCTTCTTCCGGTCCGTGCGCGCGCCCCTCGGTGGTGAATTGCAATCCGGGGCCAAAACTGCCCGCATCTCGCCACGGCACCACTGTGCCGACGGCTACTTTGTCCACTCCAGGCAGCTCGGAGATTCGCCGGATCACTTCGCGATAAAATGCGCCAATCTGCTCAGGAGTCTTGCCGTAAGACATCACCGGCATATCGAACGCGAGAACGTGGTCGGTGTCCAGCCCGCTCTGCGCCAGCTGTAAAGTGATCAGCGTTTTCACCAGCACGCTGGCGCCCGCCAGCAAAAGAAAAGACGCAGCAATCTGCGTAATGGCAAAAATCCGCAAGCGCCGGTTGGTGCTGCCACTCATCCCCACTCTCGTGTTCGAAACGCTTATTCCGTTGGAGGTATCCGCGGACGGCAACCGCGGTACAAACGCCAATAGTACCGCGGCGATCAGCGCGAGCCCCGCTCCTACCCACAACATCGTGGAATCCACAGCCAGGTCCAGCGCGCGCACGGAATATCGTGAAGCATAGCTGGCCAGCACACTCACCATGGGTCGCGCGACGAACACGCCCAGCAACGCCCCAGCCCCACAAAGCAGCAAACTTTCCGCCAGTAATGTACGGCGTAGCGCTGCGCTCGAAGCCCCCAGCGCCGAGCGCACCGCCAATTCCCCTTCCCGCCGAACGCTGCGCGCCAGAATCAGGTTCGCGACGTTCGAACACGCGATGATGAACACCAGCGCCGAAGCCGCCAGCAGCACCAACAGAATGGTTCGCGCCCGCGAGGTAATCTGATCGCGCAACAATCGCGTCTCAATTCCGAATTTCGCGTTCGGCGAATACGCTTCGGGATGATCCTTCACCATCGTGGAGTGCACCGCGGTAAGTTCCGCGCGCGCCTGTTCTAGAGTTGCGCCCGGAGCCAGCCGCCCAAAAAGCTCCGTCATGCGATGCACGCGCCCGGTCACCATGGTGGCCGACAGGTGATGCGGGCTGGTCACCACGTTGGCCATGATTTCCGTTTCGCCGGGATAGGGCACCGACGGCTCCAGCACGCCGACAATCGTGCCGGTGCGCGCGCCCATACTCTCCAGGCGCACCGTCTTGCCAATAACCGACGGATCCTTCTTCAGCACCGTGTTCCAGAAACGGTACGTGAGCACCACCGCGCCGGCCGCATTCGGGCCGTCATCGTGGGCATCCAGCAGCCGCCCCAGCACCGGGTGCAAGCCCATCACTTCGAAATAGTTTCCGCCGACAACGCCACCGCGCACCACTCGCGGCTCCCCAAGCCCAACCATGGTGAAGCCCATCGTCGAGAAGTCTCCGAACTCCGCGACGCTCTTCACACTGGCGCGCAAATCCTGCAACTCCGGCACGGAGAACGCCGCGTTCTCTTCACCCATGCCCAGTGCGTTCTGGCGAATGTAAATCAGCCGGTTTTCATCGCGATTGACCAGCGGCCGCAGCAGCACCCCGCGAACCAGCGTAAATATCGCCGCATTGGCGCCAATGCCGAGCGCCAGCGTAAGTACCACCGTAATAGCCAGCCCCTTGGTCCGGCCAAAGGAGCGCAGTGCGACTTTCAAATCGTTGAGGAAGGACATGTGTTTCCTCCGCTGAATATACGAAGATACGTACCCGTTGGTTACACCACTGCACCGCGTGGGCCAACTCTAAACCGCACATTGTATTCATTTATTGCGCGAATGGAAGGCGAAACCTGTCCGTTTTCAACATCTGCTGTCGCGAAAGCGGACACTGCCGAGTGGCTAGTTGTCGGGCTTGCCGCCAGAAGTCGGCGCACCATAGGCGCTAAACAGCGAGCAGTATTTTACTTTGGCGGTATTCACGTCAATGGCCGATGGGAGCATCACCGTAATGTTGTCCTGCTGCAGGACGGCCCTTGCCGAGGATGGATGCCGGTCCGCCGTGCCCATCAACACGTGACCCATCTCGTGGGCGGCAATTCTCTGGGTCATAAGTGCGCTGGTCAAGTGGACATTCGCCAAAGTGCCCATCACTCTCAAAACCTCCGGGCTGGGATGCACAATTTGCAAGTGCACTCCGGTCGTCACCGCTCCCTCGGTCTGAATAGTGGAGAGGCCCAGAAGCATCAGGTTCCGCGTACCACCCGGCAGGCTATCCACCATTTTTACTTCGACTTGCGAACGCATCCGGTTATCCGTGAAGCTGACGCCCAGCACCCCACCCGTGGCGTTCGACCAGGACCTCAGACCCTTCTTCAAGCCTTCCATTTCATCCTTATCCTGCACGGTCGAAACGTCAATCCAAACCCGGATAGGAAATTTCGGCCAGCTCCCGCCCTGCAACACCCCAATCTCCTCTGCATAGTTCGGGGTAAACATGTTGAAATTGCATTCGCGTGGCGCCTGCTCCGCGGCTGACGAACTATTTTGCAGCGTGAACCCCGACTTGCGGGAATGTGGCATTCCCCATACCGCAGAAACCAAAGCGGCAATCAGGATCACACAGTACGCCAGTTTCTTGATTTTCCCTGCCATACTTTTCCACGGACCTCAATCAAATAGGGGAACGGCCGTGCCATTCGAGTTTCGCAACTCGACCGAAATAAACAAAAGTGGAGCCATCCCACCGGTAGGTGATCTTGAGGTTTAGAACCGGACCACCTTTCTCAAGGTTGTAGTCTGACGGAGACTCACGGTATTTTACGATAATTCGCCCGTCTGGCATGGCTCGTGATGGGGCAGCTCCGAGAACGCTTTCGGTGCAGAAGTTGTCCCGGGGCCGGATGGTTCAACTCGATTGTCGGTTCGCTTGAGAGCTTAGAGCGTCAGGCCATGTCCGGTACCGTAATCCCAGACAGATAAGAAAATGAGATGTCTACGCTTGCAGGTTATGGCGTCCACGTTCTCAATCGAGCACCCGTCGTAGTCTTCGCCGGCGTCTGGATCGTTTTCCTGGGCTTCCAGTTCTACACTGACCTTACGAGCGGACTTAGTAACCTCGTCCGACAGCTCAAATGGGAGACCGGACTTGTGGCTTCATTCAGACAGATCAGTTTTGTGGACGGCGGGCCATTTTACAGCGAGGCTTGAGCAGAAAGGTGAAACAACGAAAGGACCAATAGCTAGCGATGAGGAAACCGCGAGTCAGTTTCGTCCGCGGCAGCAAAGGCATTTGAATACGAATATCCGCCGCCAGCCTGGACGCGTTAGCACCTTGCTAAACTCGGCGCGCCAAAACTGGCCAACGCCTGGGCTTCATCCTCAAAGTTCGGAATCGTATCGAGCAACCGGAAAACGTTCAGTACCATTCTCACGTGCTCGGAAGGCCGCAGTAATTTCAGGCTGCCACCTTTTCTCCGCAGTGCAACGAAAGTCCGCACCAGCACGCCTATACACGAACTGTCCACTTGCGTCAGGTTTTCGACGTTCAGCAACAAGTCACGCACGCCGCTTTCCGACAGTCGTCGCAATTCTTCCATCAATAGTTTACTGCCGCTGTTGTCGAACGTGGACCGGCCGCTTAGATCCAGAATTGTGATTCCCCGAGATTTGCGAATCAGGATTGTCAGACCCGTGCCGGCATTTATTAATCCAAACATGATGTGCGGCCCTCCCGGCCACTTCCAATACCAATTGGATGGGCGGTTTTGACCGGCCCATCCAACTTATTTCTGTTCTCTTATACAGACTTTATGGCCGGGCTTCGTACACGATATTGAAAGGCGTTTCCGCCGCTCGGCGGAAACGGCTGAAACCGCCTTCGGTAACTACGTCACGGATACGCTTTTCCCCCGACTGCGCGCCCAGGCACAAGGCCACCTCCTGCGAACGCGAAGACGGCGTGCACAGCAGCGTCGAAAACGAGTAATACACGCGGCCCACGGGATTCAAATTATCCTTGAGCTCGTCGTTGGCGAAGGGCTCGACAATCATCCAGGTTCCGTCTTTTGCCAGTGACTTGCGGACGTGCGCGGATGCGCCGACTGGATCGCCCATGTCGTGCAGGCAATCAAAGACCGCGACCAGATCGTAGTCCTTGCCCGGAAATTTCTTGGCGGAAGCCACTTCAAAACTCACGCGATCGGCAATGCCCTTTCGCTGGGCCGCTTCCCGCGCGCCGGCGATGGACTTGTCGTGATAATCGAAGCCAATAAATTTCGACTTTGGAAAAGCTTCGGCCATCAGCAAGGTAGATGCGCCTTTCCCGCAGCCTACATCCGCAACTCGCGCGCCGGCCTCCAACTTAGCCTGCACTCCTTCCAAAGCTGGAATCCAGGAGTTAACCAGATTGCCCGCATAGCTCGGACGGAAGAATTTTTCGCATCCGTGAAACACGTCGTCATGATGTTCGTGCCAGCCCATGCCCGCGCCAGAACGGAAAGATTCCGTAATGCGCGGCACGGCCGCCAGCGAGCCCAGCGCCAGTTGAAACGCGCCCGGAAGATATGCAGGGCTGTCTTCGTTCACCAGTGTGAACACCTGCTCTTCCGTCAGGCTAAACTTGCGTGTTTTTTCGTCATAGGTCACGTAGCCGCCGGCCGCCTGCGAAGCCAGCCACTCACGCACGTAGCGCTCATCTGTCTTTGTTTTGGCCGCAAGTTCGCTGGAATTCACAGGGCCTTCCGCCAGCGCCTTATACAGCCCCAGTTTTTCTCCGATCACCACCATGCCGCTATGCACCGCGGCGCCCAGGTCTCCTACAAACCGCCCCACGAACGCGTTCAGTTTCTCCATGTCGACAGCCATTTATTTTCTCCTTATCGATTTGCCGTTCCGAAGATGTTCCACTACTAGCCCAACAAGTTGTTTCCACCGCGCGAACCAGCGACTACTCACCGGTGCTCGAATCGATGACCTTGCCGATCTCCGTGATTTTCGTCACCGGAATTCCGCTGAGCTCGGCGTGCCGCCGAATGATAGCTTCATCTTTGGCCAGATAAATACAGAATGTCTTGTCGGCGGTGACGAACGACTCCTGCCATTGAATACTCGGCCCCAGTTCCCGCAGCGCCTCATTGGACTTGGCAGCGGTAGCCCGCAGCTGCTCGGACCCCAGTTGACCTACGTTCGGAATCTCCCGCTCGATGACAAACTTTTTCATGACATCCTCCAGTACGGCCTTGTCGAACAAAGGGCCATTCGACGTCTCGATCCTACGGCCAGAAGGGACTTGCAACAAGATGGCAGATATGACATCGTACGTAGGTGTTTCGGCCATTGAGCATGGCTCGGCTCTTTTTTGGAGGCACGTATGATGGACGTTACCGTCCTATTTCTGGACGAAACTTTTTCCTCGACGGCCATTGGCCCGATGGAAGTGTTTGGTCACGCCGGTGAATTGTGGAACGTTCTCACCGGCAAGAAGCCCGACCCACCTTTTCGTGTCACCACCGCTTCCGTTGGCGGCCGTCCCGTCAACTGCGATGGAGGTCTGCGCATCCAGACGCAGGCAACGCTGACCGACATCCGTAAATCGGAGCTCATTTTTATTCCCTCCACGGGACCGAGCATTGATGACGTAGTGGAGCGCAACGCTGCAGTTGTTCCCTGGCTCCGCCGTTGGAGCAAGCGCGGCACTCCGATCGCCAGCGTCTGCTCCGGAGTGGGCCTGGTAGCCGCCGCGGGTCTGCTGGATGGCAAACGCGCCACCACGCATTGGGGACTCGCCGAGCAATTCCGGAAAAAATATCCCCGGGTGAAGTGGATGCCGGAAATGATGGTGACCGAAGACAGCGGCTTCTATTGCGGCGGTGGCGTAAACGCCTCGTTGGATCTCGGACTGTACATTGTTGAGCGCTATTGCGGCCACGAAATCGCCATGCAAACTGCGAAGGCGCTGCTCATCGAAACGCCACGCGCGTGGCAGGCGGGGTTCGCCATCGTGCCGCTGAAAATTGAGCATTCCGACGAAGCTATCTCCATCGCGCAGGAGTGGCTGCACAAAAACTTCCACCGTACCTTCCCGCTGGAAGCGCCCGCGCGGCAAGTCGGCATGAGCCTGCGCAATTTCGTCCGCCGCTTCAAGGAAGCTACCGGCGACAGCCCGCTGATCTATGTGCAGAAACTGCGTGTCTCTGCCGCCAAACGATTGCTGGAAAGCGATCACCGCACCATGCAGGAAATCGGCGACGCCGTCGGCTACCAGGACTTGGCTTTCTTCCGCCAATTATTTCAACGCCACACCGGGGTCTCGCCCAGCGCCTATCGCCGCCGCTTCGGGGTCACCGACCGCGCCGCCTGAAAGCTCAGAATTCTATCAATTTTGCAGCATCAGCCGCGGCGTTGCGCAAAGACCCACTTCAACAGGGCCGGTTCGGTATACGCCCACCGCCACGAATTGTGGTCCACCCCGGCGTACTCAGTGGACAACGGCTGGCCCCCGGCTTGGCGCCGTGCGTACATGCGTGATCGCGAAACCTCTACCGGCACGGTCTTATCCGCGGCTCCGTGAAAATTCCATAGCGGCGTCTTGAGGGACTCCGTGCCGCTCTCACTGGACACACTTCCGCAACAGACCACCGCCGCGGCGAAAAAATCCGGCCGGTTCGCGATCACATTCCACGTTCCCCCGCCGCCCATAGATTGGCCCGTCACGTAAATTCGCCGTGCATCAATCGGAAATTCCTGAACCAGTCGATCAACAATCTCCACCGCCATTCGCGAACCCTCCCCGAAACCGGGCACCGCTTTCGGCGGATCCTGCGAAAAGTCGTACTTGCTCCATCCCCGGTCCGTCTGCGGCACCAGCACGTAACACGGAAAAGTTTTCTGGTTCTGCGGAAGCAGCCACACGCGTGTGCCAAAAATATTTTCGAGTGCCAGTTGTTTAAGATTGTCGTCACCCAGCCCGGCGCTGCCGTGCAGATAGACCACCAGCGGTAATTTTCCACTGAAGGTTTCAATCAGGGCCAGCCGCTCCGCGGACATGGGTGCGCCTGGCGCCAGCGATGGCGTCAGGTCGTCATCGGTTGCGGGCAGGGCTGCCGACAACGGAATCGCCCCGCGTTGCGCCGCGTACATGGCCACAACCGAAGCCGAACCCAATAAGCGCAGCGCTTCTCGTCGAGTCATCACTCAATCTGCCTTGGTGATCGTCAAATTCGAAAAATACGCGTCCGTAGCCACGAAAGCCCACAATCCAATCTGCCCGCGCGAATCACCCAGCTTCAGGTCATTCACGACCAGGCAGGGGTGCTCCGCTCCATTCACGTAAAGTTTGGCTTTCGTGCCCTCCACTTCGATTTTCATCTTCGTCCAGGCGCCGGCTTCCATGTCCGTGTATGACTCGTGCACGCCCGGCTGCTCTTGTCGCAAGCGGTCCCACGGAAAATCTGGTAGCGATTCGTACTGCACGGAATGATTCCGCCGCAACTGATCATCCGCCCGCCCGTTTGTCGGCCGCAGATAAATGTTCTCAGCCTTCGTGCCATGCTGTTGCGCCCGAAACACCACGCCGATAAATCCGCGCGCATTCGGATCCATCGCCGCTATCGGCACGCCCGCTACTTCCACTTCAATGGTTCCATACCGAAAATCCGTGCCGTTGACCAGCGCCATCATGGAGCCTTTGTCTTTCTCTCCGCCCGGCGGCGCTGTGAGGTGCAACGCTCGCCTTCCGCGATAACTCACGATTTTAGCGCGGTTGCTGAGCAGTTCCAGCCCGGCCATGGTATCGAGTGCGTATGTCCTTTTCTGCGCGCCGCCATCCGGCCCACCCAGACCGATCGACAAGACCAGCGCCAGGCTCAATCCACAGCACTTCCCAGCAAAGCATGGCATGCGCACCTCCCCGAGCAAGACCCTCAGTCGCACTTAGACGTCCAGTTTTTTAATTTGTTTCGAGTCACGTCAGCAGGGACAGGCGCCAGGGAATGGTGAATACCTGGGAAAAAAGCCGTGTATGCACTTTCGATGTGGCGGGACATAGCCAGAGAATCAGACCCTTCCGAGGCTGAAGCGGCCAGAACTGACGATTTAAGCCTTGTCTGCGATTGACTATCGCAGCTCGTCTGGCGCGCGTTGAATTTTCCGTGGATATTCGATCGTTTGAATTTTAGGCAACTTCGGATGACGCCGCGGCGCCAACCTCCGCAGTGGATTGCGAATACAGCGAGGCCGCCGATAGCTTATGATCATCCAAACAATGCCAGGCCAGGACCGAAAGAGGGGTGGGCGTGAAATATTTCAAGGTCACATTCAAGGATGGAAAGTCTGTGACGATCGAGAAGCCTGACGACGTGACCGAAGACCTTCTAAGAGCACTGTGGAAAGATGGGAAAAATTTGGAATTGAACGAAACCGTGTACCGCACAGAGCAAATTGCCAGTCTGATCGAAGTAAAACCGCGCACTCCGCGCACCACAAGTTAAACTAAACCGAACGAGCCTTTTTCCACTCCAAGGGCGGTAGTTCCAGCCTGCACGTCTGTTTCAGATAAGCTTCCGCTCGCGCCATGGCGATCTCTTTTCCCTGCTCCAGGCTGTCAACAGTTTCGGACGGCGAAATCCAATTTTTTGCGATCACGTTATATACCGACGTCTGCACGCCCTGCGCGTTGTGCTCCGCGAACAACTGAATATGTTCGCCGCCAACCTTCACTTCGGCCCACAGGCCCTCATCGAGCATGAGTGACTTTGCCATGTGTCGCGACACAAATGCCAACGCTTAAGGAAAAAAGGAATCGAAGCAGTAAATACAGTGTTCTCCGGTAGCCGCGGCTCTCATCTGGCCACTCCTAGTCGCCATTTGAAAGCCAGTCCGATTTCTGTTTGAATAACCGTCAATAAATCCACGGGAGCCATAATGAAAATCTACAATATCTCCGGCTATTTGATTATTTTTACCTACCTGCTGGCTTGTAGGTATTCCGCCCCCGCTCATCTGGGACCCTGGACGGGAATGTTGATCGGCGCAGCTTACTTCATATTTTGCTGGTTTTTTGGCGGATTGTATCTGGCGGATGTTCTTCACTTAGGAATCGCTCATCGCTCGCTCGACTATAAAGAATGGTTCATGAAAACCGTCGCGGTTGTGAATAACGTCTTCGGAATCTATGTCGATCCGATCGCCTGGGTGAATCGCCACCGCTTGCACCATAAGCATGCTGATCAATCCGGTGATCCCAATAAACTTTCAGAGGACGGCTTTTGGCAAACTCTCTATCTGTGTGTCGTGCCCTATCGCTGCAATGCCGACCTGGCTCGCGATCAGATTTTAAAGTCCCGGACCTTCCGCGTCCTTGCGAATCCAGTTTTTGCCATCATCGCGCAAGCGTGTAGTTTTTATCTTCTGTGGAAGTTGGTTGGGGGCCTAAAGTTTGCCCTGGTGATGTGGTTGGGCATCCGGTTTTTTTCATTGTGGGTAAACATGATCCAAAACTATTGGACCCACACGCGGACATTTGGATACCGGCGCTATCACGATGACGACGACAACGCCATGAATATTGGCGAGTGGCTGCCGGTAACGGCCACCTTCAGCGCTTGTCTCCAGAATAATCATCACCACTATGAGGGTCTCTTACGGCTCAGCCACGACAAATCCGAATACGACTTTGGATTCATGACTGTCAAGGTGATGAAATATCTGGGCCTGGTGAAAGCCACCAGCACTGGCGCAACGATACCCCAGGATGTTCCCCTGGACGCGCTGGGGTTTTAGAGAGTTTTCTTCTTCCCTATAAATGGTTCAATTGTTTGCCGCAGGAAGCTGGGTGAAATTTCTTCGCCGGCCAGGCCGTAAGTTTCCGGCCATGTTTCGGGAAAGTAATAAGTCCCGAATATTTTATCAATCCACGGAAAATGAATCGCGAAGTTCCTGTCGATGGCCTCTGCCTGGGAAGTATGGTGCCAATGGTGATACCTGGGCATGACCAAGAACTTTTCCAGCCATTTGGCGTTGGGACCGAAATTGCAATGCGTCCACGTAGCGTGCAGGGTGACAAAAATCAGATACGCCAGGATGATCGATTGCGAAAATCCCAGCATCATAGGAACAAGGATAAAGCCGCGTACCAGCGTGTCATCCACAAAGTGCGAGCGTGATCCAGCGATCCAGTCCAGCGCCTTGGAAGAATGGTGTACGGCATGAAAGCGCCACAGAAAAGGCACTTTGTGCAAAGCCAAGTGAATGAAATATTCAGCCACGTCGGCAACCACCACGGCCAAGAAAAATTGCAGAAGCCACGGCATTCGAGCGATGGCCTGTTGAAAAATCGGAACACCCAGATACTTGGTGGCCTGGGTAGCCGGCAATAAAACCAGAAAAGACAGAATCTGGAGAGGGAGATGCGTGGACATGAAATAAACCACATCCAAAGTCCACTCCTTCCGGAAGGTTCCCTGTGTTGGGTACTGCGGCCACAGTCTTTCGAGTGGCACGTAGATCAACGCCATCAAAAACAGGTCTAGCAAAAACCAGTCCAGGCCGATTGCCAGCCCGCCCCGCGGAGCTTCGTTAATCTCGACGCTGGATCCGCCCAGCGCGGTTGCCGCGATGGCCAGCAACATTCCCGTTAGCGCCAAAACCTTTTTTTTGCGCCTGATCGAGGAAATTATTCCGAATAAAATTGCTCCCACTATCAGGCATTGGATCAGCACGCGCATGGTGTGCATCGGATAATGCGCACGCAGTTCAGGAGAGCTCAACAGTTGAGGAAAATGCAGACACAACACCGCACCGAAGGAAAGAAACCCCCAAAAAACCGACAATACCCCGCTCCACCAGCCCGTCCCAAAACCGGTGGACTCGCCATCCCCAAAGAATTCATTAATTTTCTGTTCGATCACGAGGTCAACCCGTCTCAGTAGGAAAGGCCAATAATCAGGATTCTATACCCTGAATCGCAGCGGCGCATGGATAGTGCCCATCAATTTGACCTGCCCGCAAAGTCCCACCTCACCTTGCTTGTATCCGGCCCCGCTCCCCGGTACTATGCCCCCATTACGGTTGCTCGCTCCTAGATCATAACCGCTGCAGCCCCGGGTTCCACAGGGCGGCAGTAGGGAACATTTTACCTGTAGTTTACGTTCCATTAATGGCAGGCCGAGATTGGCTGCTTTGCGGTTTGGCGGAAAGCGGTCACCCTTGCACCGTAGCGGGATTTCGAGGCTGATGATACGTTGGAGCAGGATGCCCAACTGGTCCAGCAATGCCTCCAGGGCGACGGGTCGGCCTGGGAGGAACTTGTGCGCCGCCACACGCGCCGCATCTATAACATCTGTTATAGGTTTACCGGCAATTCAGCAGAAGCCGAGGACCTCTCGCAGGATGTTTTCCTCCGTGTTTACAAGACTTTGGGTAGCTACCGCTCGGCTTACGGTGGCTTCGCAACCTGGATGACTAGCGTGACTCGTAACCTGTTGATTGACCATTACCGGCGCACCAAGCGGGATCGCGTGACCGACTCGCTCGATGACGCCATGCCCGTGGTCGAAAACAAGGCCTCCTCCGCCCGCCGCCCCGATGAACTGGCGCTCCTCGGCGAGCTCAGCTCGCAGATCCAGTCTGCTCTGACCAAGCTTTCGCCCGAGCTCCGCGAAGCCGTCATTCTCCGCGACCTCCAGCAGCTTGAATATGGCGAAATTCAGCGTACTCTGGCGGTACCGGAAGGCACTGTAAAATCCCGCATCAATCGCGGACGCATCGAACTTGCACGCATTTTGCAGCAGATGGGAGTGCGCCCATCATGACCCCGATGAACTGGACCCACGAACAAACCGAAGCGCGCCTGACCGATTATCTCGATGGGCTATTGCAGCCTGAAGAGCAGCTCGCCTTTGACGCCCACGTTTCCAGCTGCCCGCAATGCGCTCCGCTGGTCGCCAGCGTTTCGCATTTGCTCACCGATCTCCACGGCATGGATGAAGTGGAGCCGCCTCCACGCCTGATTTACGCCATCCTCGACAGCACTCTGGGACCGCGCGAGACAGTCACTGGATGGCACGCCGCGCTCGCTTGGTTACGAACTCTCGCGAATCCACGCGTCGGTTACGGATTTGCCAGCGTGGCCGCTACCTTTCTGATTATCGTTACCAGCTCCGGCTTCTCCTGGCGCAAGCCGCGCCTCGCCGATTTGAAACCGGCCACCGTTTATCGCAACTTCGATCGCCAGACCCACCTGGTGTACGCGCGTGGCACTAAATTCGTCAGCGACCTCCGTGTCGTCTATGAAATTCAGTCGCGCCTCAGCCAAGATGAACAGCAGCTTCCCGCCCAGGACCGCAACCATCAGCAACCTGCTCCCAACGGAGATCCTGGGCGCACAGACGGCACCAATCCTTCTTCCCCGAAACAGCAGAACCGTGCCGATGGCGTCGGCCGAAATTCGCCGATGTTCGCGGCCGGCTTCCCCGTTTTGTTCGAGAGGAGAATGCGATGAAGTGTGCCGTTCATACAGATGTGGACGCCATCGGCTACTGCCGCAACTGCGGCAAAGCATTGTGTTCCACTTGTGCGCGGCCGATTCGTGACGTTTATTATTGTGAAGATTGTCTCGCTGGCGCTGTAGGTATTCCCGCACCGCCGCCCGCGGGGAATCCGACGCCTTACACGGATGCTCCCTCGCCCTATGGATCTGTGCCGCCGCCGGTAGCGGGGCCCATTCCCCCAGTTCCGCCGCGGCCGCGCACCGCAGGAAGTCCAGCCGTCGCATTTCTTCTCGGATTATTTCCAGGACTCGGCGCCGTCTATAACGGCGAGTACAACAAAGCGCTCATTCATATCGTAGTTTTCGCCGCCATGATCGTGGGGCTTAGCAGCGATCTCGGCGCCGGCGCCGACACCGCACTGGGACTTTTGCTCTCCGGATTTATTTTCTACATGGCTTTCGATGCCATGCGCACTAGCAAGGCCAAAGCTCTCGGCGAAACCAGTGTTGATCCGCTCGAAACGTGGAGCAAGGATCGTCCCATCGGTCCGATAATTCTCATCGGTCTCGGTGTTTTATTTCTTCTGAACAATTTCTCTTGGTTTCCGTTTTATAAGATAGAACGATTCTGGCCCCTGATCCTGATTGCCGTCGGTGTACTGATGTTCCGCAACCGGCTGGGACGCCGCCCGTAAACGCAGCACGAAATATTTTTAAGTTTCGACGAACATTTTCGTGCGGAAGGATTTCGTAGAGGTCAAAGCCCATGAGTGATCGAATCCGTTGCAATTGCCGCCGCTGTACCATTCGCAGTTTGATGGGCCCCGCCGTGGTCATCACCGTCGGCGTGCTTTTTCTTCTGGAGCAGACCCGCAGCGGTTTTTCCTTCGGTCAGATGTGGCCCATTATCCTCGTGGTGATTGGCGTGATCAGTCTCGCTTCTGCGTTGTCTCCCATGGACGGTCACATTTCTTCCACCGTGCCGGTCGCTCCGCCCGCCGGGGCCATGCCCGCGCCGCCCATGGCCCCGCCGACTCCTCCGGAGTCGTACCCGAGACAGGGTCAATAAGCTTCCATGTCCATTCGCCCACGCAGCAGCGGGATTTTCAGCGGCCTGGTGCTCATCACCCTCGGCGTTCTTCTCCTGCTTCACAATTATCGCGGCTTTGAATTCGCCCAGGTATTTCGCCACTGGTGGCCGCTGATCATTATTTTTTGGGGGGTTATCAAGCTTTACGAGCGCACCGCCATGCGCTCCAGCGAGCCCGGCGCCGCACGTATCACCGCCGGCGAAATTTTTCTGGTTATCGGATTGCTCGCCCTCGTGGGCGTCGTGCTGGGCGTTGATGCCGTCAAGGAGAAATTCCCCGGCACGCATTTTGAATTCGGCGATTTCGGCAGGAATTCCTACGACTACGATCTGGAAGTTTCCCCTAAGACGGTCCCCGCCAATGCGCGGGTCACAGTGCGCGGCACCCGCGGAGACATTGCGGTGCGCGCTTCCGAAACTCCCGAAATTCGCGTTTCCGGAAAAAAGAGCGTGCGCGCCTGGAATGAAGAAGAAGCCGTGAAACTTTCCGATCATGTTTCCGTGGAAATTGTGCAGAACGGCGACGGCTACGAAGTGCGCCCCAGCGGTTCGAACACCGGCGATTCGCGCCTGGGCTTCGACATGGAAATTGTCGTTCCCAGAAAAGCGCAGCTCACCGTGCGCGCCTCCGATAAAGGTGACATCACGGTCTCCGACATCACCGGGTCCGTCAACATCAACAATCAGAATGGCGACGTGGAAGTTCGCGACACCGCCGGGGACGTCAGCATCGACATGCGCCACGGCGATCTGAAAGTTTCCGACACCAAGGGCGACATCAGGCTTTCCGGCAAGGGCGGCGAAGTGGACGTCACCACCGCCACCGGCGGCCTTACTGTGGACGGCGAATTTTACGGCCCCATCCGCGCAGATAAAGTTGCCAAGGGCGTGCGCTATATTTCGAACCGCAGCGATTTAACCCTCAGTCAGCTCAGCGGCCACCTGGAACTGAGCTCCGGCAATCTGGAAATTACCGATGCGCCGGGGAACCTGCAGCTACGCACCAACCGCTACGATGTGAATGTGGAAAACGTCGGCGGCAAGGCCAAAATTGATAATCGCGACGGCACCATCGAGCTGCGCTTTTCTTCTCCGCCCAAAGACGACATCGAAATCAGCAACGCCAACGCGACGATTTCATTGAGTCTGCCTGGCTCCTCCAGCTTCGAGATCAACGCGGACTGCCACTCCTGCGACATCGACTCTGATTTTTCGGCTCCGGCTCTGGCGAAAACCGCCAGCTCCGGCGACAATCACCTGCAAGGCAAGTACGGCGACGGTCGCGCGATAAAAATCGCGCTGAAAACCAGCTATGGCAGCATCTCCCTGCGGCGCACCAGCAGCGACGACTTCCCCTCCCCGCCCCACGTCCCCAATGCTCCTAAAGTTTCCAAGGTCCCCAAGCCCAACGCGCCAATCCCTGAACCCGAAGAAAACTAATTCACTCCCGACGCTCTGTGGTAGCCGATTTTGAAACATGGAAAAGACGCGAAGGGTGCCCCACACTCGGAAGTTTAGAGGTGGGATTCGACACGGGCAAACCTCTAGAAGTAATCCGCGATGTATTTGTCAAAGCAGTTGGATTTGACTCAACCCTCAACCCAACCGTCAACTCTTACCGTTCCGCCACCCTCTGCAAATCCTCAAAAAAAGTAGGATAAGAAACCCCCGCACACTCCGCGCCGCGAATCACCGTCTCCCCCTCAGCAGCCAGTCCCGCCACCGCAAACGCCATCGCAATCCGGTGATCGCCTTTCGGATCAATCTCCGCTCCGCGCAATTTTCCCGCGCCGTGTCCTTCCACTTTCAATCCATCCGGCCGCTCCTCGACGTGCGCGCCCATCCGCTTCAAATTCTCCACCAACGCCGCGATGCGATCGCTCTCCTTTACCCGCAACTCCTGGGCATCGCGAATCTCAATCCCGTTTTCCGTAAAAGGACCCAGCGCCGCCAGCATCGGCAATTCGTCAATCAAGAGCGCGATCAACTCACCCTCAATCACTCCGCCCTTCAAAGGCGCGCCCTTCACCGCAATATCGCCAACCAGTTCTCCGTGCGCGCTGCGCAAAGATGGCATCTGGATCGCCGCACCCATGGCCGCCAACAAGTCCAGAATAGCGGTCCTCGTAGGATTCAACCCCACGTTGTGAATCAACAAACTCGATTCCGGAAACAGCGACGCTGCGGCAATAAAAAATACCGCCGAAGATAAATCTCCCGGAACGTCCAGCGACTTGGCCATCAACCCGCCGCCATTCGAACCGCCCCCCAGGCCCTGCACCCGAATCGTCCTTCCGCGTTTCTCGATCGTCGCGCCAAACTCCTCCAGCGCCAGCTCCGTGTGGTCGCGCGTGCGCGCCGGCTCCGTAACCGTGGTCACGCCCTCCGCGAATAATCCCGCCAGCAGCACCGCTGACTTCACCTGCGCACTGGCCATGGGTATTTTGTAATCAATGGCCTTCAATTTCGCGCCGTGAATTTCTAGTGGTGCAAAATTATCGTCCCGCGCGCGAATGTGCGCGCCCATTTCGCGCAAGGGACCCACAATGCGCTTCATCGGCCGCTTCTGCAGCGAATCGTCACCCGTCAATCGTGTTGTAAATTGTTGTCCCGCCAGGATTCCCGCCAGCAAACGCATGGTCGTGCCGGAATTCTCCGCATCCAGCGCGCGCCAGCTGCTCTTCAATCCCCGGGCACCGCGCCCGGTAACCTTTACCGAATCCTTCTCGACTTTTACTTCCGCGCCCAAAGCCTTCATGCACGCCAGCGTGCTGTGGCAATCCACCGCGGCGGAAAAATGCCGAAGTTCGCTCGTCCCCTCCGCCAGCCCCGCCAGCATAGCGTAGCGATGCGAAATGGATTTATCACCCGGCGGCTCCACGCCGCCCGTAATAGCTTTCGCCGGAAGTATCGTCACTTTTTGCACGCACAGATTTTACCACGGTGAAGCATTCGTACCCGCCGTCACGCCATGTAAGCTTCGAACGTACCAGCCTTTCTGAACGCTCAATCGAGCCGCACCTGTGCAAGAGGGCGGTTTTCGCCGCGACAAGCGCCGAATCATTTGAAATCTTTTGCCTCCCGCATCCGTATCATGAACAGGGAGAAACATTATGTCGTCGCGCAACACTTCTCTTGCTCTGGTCACCAAAGCTGGCATTTTCTTCGTCGCACTCTTTCTTGTCGGCGTCTTGCTCGCCGCCACGCCGGTTCATAAATCTGCATGGCCGCAAAGCTCCGCCTCACAGGAATCGCAGGCAACTCCGCCCCACAACATGTCCGGCATGGATAGGGGAGAGCGCGCCGGCGACGAGCATTCCGCCGCTGCCGAAGCGGTTCACGAAATGACGCTGGGCGGCCACGATCCTCACAGCCTGCACATGTACATGACTACGCCCCGCCCGCAAACTCCTGAAGATGTGCAGCGCGGCAACGAAGTCGTCGCGCAACTCCGCAGCGGCATCGAGAAATACCGCGACTATCACGTGGCCCTTGACGACGGCTTCCGCATTTTTCTGCCCAATATTCCCCAGCCGGAATATCACTTCACCAAAATGAGAAACGGATTTCTGGAAGCGTTCACTTTCGACGCCTCCCGGCCAACTTCACTCTTGTACAAAAAGACTTCCACCGGCTACGAACTGGTCGGCGCCATGTACACCATGCCGCGTCGCGCCACCGAAGATGAGCTCAACGCTCGCGTCCCGCTCAGCATCGCCAGTTGGCACCTGCACACCAATCTGTGCATACCGGCGCGCGGCCAGCGTCTAACCGCCGACTACACCAAATTTGGTCTGAAGGGTTCGATCGCCACCCAGGACGCGTGCGACGCTGCTGGCGGCCGCTTCCTGCCCAACATCTTCGGCTGGATGGTTCACGTCTATCTCTACGAGGACGGCCTCGACAATATCTTCGCCATGCACCATCACATGGACTAATTCCTGGATTTGAATTTGACCTTGGGGGTGCCTCACGTGCCGAATTTGCACGGCTTTGTTGTTTTATTGGTCTGCTTCGGTAGGAACGATGCTACAAATCACTCCGCCATCACCCGCCACAAATCCTCACCCGAAAACTTTATCCGCATCACTTTCCCATTCACCACTTCCCCGAAGCGCACCCACTCCGGGTCATGCTGCTCATCTCGCAAATGAAAAACTCCGTCTGCTCCCGGCTCGAGAGGCACCGCGCCGTCCATCAGCAACTTCCCTTTACGCAAAATAATTCGCGTGCTCCCAATCCAGGGATTCTCGTTGCGATAATGCCCCGTATATTGATCCCATGCTTTGGGATAGTCGAACGTCTTCGGCCCCGTGTATTTCCCGTTGGTGAACCATTCGCTCCCCCACGCCACTTCCACGACGGCACTCTTGGGGTCCTTACTGTCCGCGCGCCCGAACATAAATGAAAATCGCTCGAAATCGCCAGGCCCGCTGTTGAACGTGTCTTCTCCGCCCTCCAGCGGCACGCGATTGCCGACCTGTGCCAGAAATAATCCGTCGCCCTCAGCAACAAATTCCAGTTGCCGCCCGGCTTCCGATTTGTAGAGGCCCGCATAATCCTTGGCATTCTCCACCATGGTTGGCATCTTCTGCTTCGGCGCCGCCGGAAACGATTTGCTCTCGCTCTTTGCGCGCATCAACTGCATCGCATACTGCGCTACCGGGTTTGGCCGGTATCCCTGCATCGCATTGATGGACGCAAACGCGCCGAATCCCCCATCAATATCCACGTGCATCGCCGACATGAACGAAACCATACCCCCGGTGTGCCGCAAGATCTTATGCCCGTCCAGCGTATCCACCGCGATCCCGTATCCGTAGCTCGCCGTCGGCCCGAACTCCTCCGCTTTAACGTGCGGCGTGGAAAACAGTTCAAAACTTTCCGGCGAGAGCAGCGTGCCCTTCGGCCCCTTGCCGCGGCTCGAAATCATCTGTACATACAAACCCATGTCGTCCGGCGTCGATGCAATGCACCCCGAGCCATCCGTCAAAACAATGGAGGGTGCTTCGCTCAACCGGCCGAATCGCGTATACGGCCGGTCATTCTGAAACACCGCATAATTCTTCACCGTCCTTCCGCGAGTATCTAAGGTAATGCCCGGCTCCGTGTGCGTCATGCCCAGCGGCTCGAAAACGCGCTTGCGGAACACTTCTGGCAGCGGTCTTCCGTCCAACGTCCACAGCAGGTGTCCCAGCACCACAAACGCCATATTGTTGTAATGAAAATATTGTCCGGGAGGATCCGCCGCGTGATGCTTCTGCGACGGGTCAGAAAGAAACGGCGACGGAATGCCCGGCAGTTGCGACGTGTGCGTGAGCAAATGATGCGTGGTAATCGGTGCGAACGCCGATTCAATTCGGAACCACGGCAAGTACTCCACAATAGGTTTCTGCAGATCCAGCTTCCCTTCCTGGTGCAACTGCAGAGCGCAGTTGGCCACAAAGGATTTACTGATGGAGCCGATCTGAAATAATTCCTCGGGCTTCACCGCCACTTTTGCCTGTACGTCGCCGAAGCCGTAAGTGGTGATACGCTGCACGCCGTCGCGATCGGCCAGCACCAGCGTCATGCCCGGCGAATTCATGGCCCGCATGTATTGCTCGACAAATTTATCCAGTTCCGAAAAAACCGCGCGATAAGCCGTGCCTGGCTGAGCCCCGCCAGGGCCGGCGGCGAAAGAGTCCACCACAAGAAATTTACCGGCCGCCGCCACCGCAGCTCCTTGCACACTCTTGCCCACGAATTGCCGCCGTGTCATGGAAAGAGACATTATTTTTTGCCACCCGTTTTTTCCTTTGCTGCCGCTCCGGTGGTTGCGAATTCCGCATCTCCCAGTTGCCACAACAAAAATGAATATTGGTCGGTCAGCAGCGCGGTGTGCTGCGACTTCGTCGCTCCGATGCCCCCGTGCCCTGCGTCATAATCCACGCGCAACAGCACCGGCTTCCCGCTGGACGTCGCCGCCTGCAGGCGCGCTGTCATTTTATTCATCTGCCACGGGTCCACCCGCGGATCATTAATTCCGGTGGTCAGCAGCACCGCCGGATACGCGGTGTGGTCCGTCAAGCGGTGAAACGCACTGATCGCCAGCAGATTCCTAAAATCGTCCGCATTTTTCACCGTGCCGAACTCCGGAATATTCGCGGGTCCATTGATCTGCAGTTCCGCGCGCAGATCATCCGACATCCCCACATTGTCCAGCGCCGCGCCAAACATTTCCGGGTGCTCGGTGATCGCGCCGCCGATGGTGATTCCCCCCGCGCTGGTGCCTTCCCCCGCCAGGTGTTGCGGCGAAGTATATTGGTGATCGATCAAATATTGCGCGCAGGCCAGAAAATCCGTGATGGTATTTTTCTTCGTGCCTTTGCGCCCGCCGCTGTGCCAGTCCTCGCCATATTCCCCGCCACCGCGAATATGCGCCACCGCCACCACGCCGCCGCGCTCCAGCCACGCCAGTGAAGTCGGATCGAACGCCGGATCATACGTGATGCCGTATGACCCGTACCCGTGCAGCAACGTGGGATGCGAGCCATCCATCTTCAGCCCGCGCTTGTGCACGATGGAAAGCGGCACCATGGTGCCGTCCGGCGCCTTCGCTTTCACCTCCTCCGCTTCAATCCCCGAAAAATCCACCGGCGACGGCGGAATTATCTTGGTATCCGTCAGCGCATTCGTCGTCGGATCGTAGTGAAAAATCAGCGAAGACTTGGTCCACGATGCCAGTCGTACAAAAACGCCCGGCTCCGCGGGATTCACAAAAATTTCTTGAATCGCGCCCTCAAACGGCAACCGAATCTCCTTCGCCGTACCGCCCTCATAAAGCATCCGCCACAGCCGCCCCAGTCCGCCATCGAGCTTCTGCACATACAACGCATCGTCCGCGGCTTGAATCCCCGTTACCACTGCGTCCGAAGCAGGCATCACCACGCGCGCGTGTGCCACTTCGTCTTTCGGTAGATGCACTCCTAGAATTTTGAAGCGCGAAGCCTCGTGATGCGACAGCAAAAACACGTGATCGCCGTGGACATCGAAACTCGTCACTTCATCGCCGGTATCCGCGATCTTCCGCCACGAAGCGCTGGCGTCATGCAAACTCTCCAGACTCGTCACGTAAACCGTCGCCTCGTTCTGCACCCCGTGCGCCACCACTCCGAACGCGTACTTCGACCCCGGCGGCACGGACACAAACGGAAAATCGCTGTCCGTCATGTTCACGTCCGAAGACAATCCGTTGCCAAAAATCACGACATCTTTTTCCGGATCGTCCCCCACGTGATGCAAATAATCACGACTATTCAGGTAATAAGAAGTTCGCAGATCGTCGGCCGCCGGTTTCCTCAAACGGTTATAGAAAAAACTGCGGTTGTCCGCCAGCCAGAAGACCGCCCCAAATTGTGCGCGATCGATGCTCGGCCCTACATCCTGACCATTACTGGCATCCAGCACGTGCAAAACGCTGTTTTCCGATCCGCCCGGTGAAATTCCCACCGCCACAAGTCTTCCGTCCGGCGAGGCCTGAAAATAATCGATGGAGAAATGCACTCCATTCGCCGTGCGCGTTTGCGGATCGAGCAGCAGGCGCTCGCCGCCGCCGGCTCCATCGCGCACATACAGTTTTCGGTTGTCTTCGCCTACCGACTGCTTCAGGTAAAACCATCTCGCACCAAAAGATTGCAGGCCATTCACTCGCACCCCCGCATCATCCAGTTGCGCGATGCGCGCCCGCAATTTGTCGCGGTTCGGGATGCGCTCCAGCATCATGCGGGTGTAATCGTTCTGAGCGCGCATCCACGAAGAAACTTCCGGGCTTTTCAAATCTTCCAGCCAACGATACGGGTCAGTCACGTCCGTGCCAAAAAACCTCTCTTTCACCTCGCGCACCGGTGTCTCCGGAGGCCCGGCCGTCTTGGGCGCCTTGTCCTGCGCCGAAAGCGCAATCGCGCCCGTCAGCGCCGCCAGCGTCACTAGCCGTTGAAAAGTTGTTTTGCACATTTTCGACCTCCGAGCCTGCCGCCCGGCAGAATATATACTCTCTCAAGCCGCTAAACCAGCGCGGCAGACGTCACTCCAGCTCATAGATAGACGGCGCGCCTTCCGAAACAGTCCTAGGAGCACTAGCCAAATTGTCCTAGTCCGTACTCGCCGGCGGTTCGATTGCGCCTCATTCCACCCCCGCGTATCATTGTCTGTTCATGCTCCCGGCGCATTTCCACCAGCCCACTTTACGTTCGCTCTGCCACTTCATTTCCTTGGCTGTTCTAATCCTTGCCGCTTTTCTCGCCGTACCCAACGCCTCCGTCGCACAGCAATCCACGGTCGTGATTCCATTGTCTGAAGTTCACGCCGGGATGCAGGGCTACGCCTACACCATCTTCGCTGGCGACCAGGTCGAAAAATTCGACCTCGAAGTACTGGGTATCCTGCCCAATTTTCTCGGTCCTCAACAATCCATCATTCTCGTACAGTTGAAAGGCCCCAAGGTTGAGCACACCGGCGTCGTCGCCGGCATGAGCGGCAGCCCCGTTTACCTCGATGGCAAACTCGCCGGCGCGCTTTCCCTCAAACTCGGCGTATTCACCAAGGAGCCCATCGCCGGCGTCACCCCCATCGCCGACGTGCTGAAGTCTCCGGCTGCGCAAAACAATTCCGCACAGAGTGCGACGTCACAAAGTCCTCCGCAACTTTTTTCGCAGACTTCCCTGCCAAATCGCAACTCCGCGAATTCCGCGAATACCTTTTCAGCGCAGCAGGTCACTCTACCATCCGCCTCCTCCCTCGAGCCCATCGAAACTCCGTTAGTCTTTTCCGGGTTCGACGCATCCGCGCTGCGTCAATTTTCTTCCCAACTGCAAAGCTACGGTTTCATAGCCGCCCAGGGCGGCACCGCCGCGCCACGCCCCGACGACGGCCAACTCAAGCCCGGCGACATGGCGGGCATGGTCCTCGTCCAGGGAGACGCCTCCATCAACTCCGCCTGCACTGTTACCGCCGTGCAAGCTGACCGTGTTTTCCTTTGCGGCCATCCCTTCCTGAGCCTCGGCGACGTCCAACTCCCCATGGCCCGCAGCCGCGTCGTGACCACCCTTTCCTCCGACATGGCCTCCACCAAAATCGTAAATATTGGCGGCTCCATCGGCACCATCACGGGCGATCACATCACCGCCGTCACCGGCAAACTCGGCACCGCGCCCACGATGATCCCTCTGGATCTCACCCTTTCCTCAGCCGGCGCCGAGAAACAACTGCACTTCGAACTCGTCAATCATCCCCGCCTCACTCCGATATTGGTGGCCCTCACCACCTTCAGCGGTCTTACCCAAAATTCTCTATATGGCGAAGGCACCACGCTGCATCTTTCCGGCGCCATCCAGATGAAAAATCACGCGGCGGTGGAGATTGAAAACACTTTCGCGCCCGGCGACGCGCTGGCTCCCGATGGTTTGCCCATCGCGCTCACCATGCAGGCAATTTTCTCCCGGTTGTTCACCAATAATTTCGAAGTTGCCGGCATCGAGCGCGTCTCCTTGAAAGTCGAAAGCGTGCCCGGTCGTCACTCCTTCACCATCGAGAGCGCCTGGCTCGAAAAAGGCGAAGCCGCTCCCGGAGAAACCCTGCGGGTTCGCGTCTTGCTGCGCCCCTATCGAGGCCCGGCGCGTGTCGAGGAAACCACCGTGCGCGTTCCTGACCAGGTCACTCGCGGCACCTTGCTTCGCGTCCTCGTCAGCGATGCCGACATGCTCAATCGCGCCTCTCGCGGATTTGCCCCCGTAGCCGTCAGCGGCTCCGCTGGCCTAGATCAACTCATCGCGCTCCTCAATCGCGAGCGCCGCAACGACCGCCTGTACGTCGGCCTCTTCTCTCCTTCTCCCACGATGCTTTGGGACGACAAGGAATTGCCCAACGTGCCGCTCTCTGAAATCAATATCATTGACGGCCGCCCCGCTCCCGGCAGCGTGCAGGTGCTTCGCGAATCTCTCTCCAGCGAATCTTCCATTCCGCTTGGGGGCCCCGTCGCGGGAGTTATTTCGCTCAACCTACAAATCCGATGACCACTCCTGAAAATATTCAAAAATTACGCGCGGCCCTTTCGCGCCCCGCGCACCACTCACGTCGTGCTCGTTACGTCACAGCATTCTTGCTCATCGTGGCCTGCGCTTATGTGGTCCGCGCAGAACACACTCGCCACTGGCGCGTCAGCACCTACGACGAATTCCTGAAAGGCACAGCTCACGGAGTCGCCGTGCGCAGTGACGGCCGCCTCGAACTGGCACCGAGATTCGCGCTGTTAGCCGATGCCGATGCGTCGTATCTCTGGTCTCTGCACATTGACGCCACAGGCGGGCTTTACGCTGCCGGCGGCTCGCCCGCGAAAGTATTCCGCTTCGACTCCGCTGGACAGCCCGGCTCCGCCGGCAAGCCCACCACAGTTTTTGAGTCGTCCGATCTTTCCGCGCAAGCCATCGCCTTCGATCTCCAGGGCAATCTTTATGTAGGCACTTCGCCCGACGGCAAGGTTTATCGCGTCTCCAGCTCTGGAGAAAAATCCGTTTTCTTCGATCCCAAGACAAAATACATCTGGGACATCGCCTTTTCTCCTGATGGCACGCTCTACGTGGCCACCGGAGACAAAGGCCAGATTTTTTCCGTCAATTCCAGCGGCAAGGGCGAACTTTTTTATTCGAGCGATGAAGCGCACATCCGCGTCCTCGCTTTCGATCCCGCTGGCGATCTGATTGCCGGCACCGAACCCAGCGGCCGGGTGCTGCGCATCTCCCATCGCGGCGAAAAATCTTCGCGAGAAAAAATTCCTTTCGACAAATCGCTTACTGCTTCTTCGCCGACCTCAAAAGCGGAAGGCTTCGTCCTCTACGAAACTCCCAAACGCGAAGTCACCGCTCTGGCCGTCGCGCCCGACGGCACCATCTACGTTTCCGCCATTGGCGAGCGCCAGCGCAATGCGGCGCCTGGGCCCTCCGCAGTAATCACCAATCCTCAAGGCAGCACCACGATTACCTCCGGGCCAACAGCCGCTTCCAGTCAATCGGCGTCGCAAACCGTTTTCGCCGCCTTTCCTCCCCTGCTAACGTCCAGCATTTATCGCCTCAGTCCCGCCGGCGCTCCCGACGAACTCTGGTCCTCTCGCGAAGAAATCGTCTACAGTCTCGGACTCGCCGGCGATGGCCGGCTGCTCGCCGGCACCGGCAACAATGGCGCACTGTTATCCATCGATTCGCACGGCATTTACGCGCAGCTCGCCAAAGCCGGCTCGGCGCAAATCACGGGAATCTCGAAATCTAAAAATGGTCATGTCTTTGTCTGCACTGCAAATCCCGGCAAAGTATTTTCCGTCGGCCCTGGCTTCGAAGCCGAAGGCAGCTACGAATCGCGGTCCTACGACGCGCAAATCTTTTCGCAATGGGGACGCCTGGAATGGTTCAGCCCGCGAACCAGCGAGACGAAAGTCTCCTCTCGCGAAGCGGAACCGCGTGTGGAATTTTTCGCCCGCTCCGGAAACACCGAAGACCCCGGTCGCGAGTGGTCGCGCTGGTATGGCCCCTACACCCATCCGGGCGCCGCGGTCGAAATCCCCCCGGCTCGTTTCGCGCAGTGGAAAGCCATCATCCATGGCGGCCGCCCTGGCGACGGCGTCGATTGGGCCAGCCTCGCTTACCTTCCGCGCAACGTCGCGCCGGTCATCGATGGCATCGCGCTGCAGGACCCCGGCGTGCGCGCCAACGCCACCACAATTATTTCCGCTGGCCAGCCCATCAACGTGAATCTCAAGATGCCGCCCGCGCCGAACACTTCCGGCGTCCTCATCATACAATCCGGTAACTCGCCCAAGTTCGAGCCTCCGCCCCAAGGCGTGCAGCAAAAAGGCTGGGCCTCGGTTCTGTGGAGCGCCCACGACGACAACGACGACGATTTGCGTTACGCCGTGTACTACCGCGGAGAAAACGAGCAGGATTGGAAACTACTGAAGGACAAGCTGGAACAGAAATTTTATTCCTGGGATACTACGTCTTTTGCCGACGGCGCTTACTACCTGAAAATTGTCGCCACCGACGCCGCTTCTAATCCCGCTGGTTCCGCGCTCACCGCGGAACGCCTCAGCGAACGCTTTGAAGTGGACAACACTCCTCCTGTTATGGAGCACCTCGAAGCCACCGTAGCCGCACCGCGGGGAGGCTCGCCCTCAGCATCAAACGTCGTCGTGAAATTTAGTGCCCGCGACGCCACCAGCAGCGTGGAACGTGCCCAATACAGCGTAGATGGCGGTGATTGGATTCTCGTCTCGCCCGCCAGCAACATCAGCGACGCCCCCGAAGAAAAATATGAAATCGCCCTTAGCGATTTATCAGCCGGCGAACACACCATCGCCGTGCGCGCTTACGATCGTTTTGAAAATGTGGGAAGCGCCAAAACGGTGGTGACTGTCGGCGCTGGTTCGAGCCGCCACTAACTTCTGCTAATTGCCGCGCTCGGCCCAGTTCTGCGGCCCGGCCTCTTCGACATGTAGTTTCTCAATCTCCGCGCCGAACCCGATGCGCCCGTCGCCAAACGGTTCGCTGCGCGCGTGCACCACTCGCGCCGTGCAGTTGGTTTCCTGCGACGCGGTCCCCGTAACTTCCTTGGGCATCCGCAGCGTAACTTCCAGTGGCATTCCCACCTGTAGCGGCGCCGAGGACGCGAAAAAAAATCCGCCGCGGGAAACGTTTAGCGCTTCCGTGAAGTGTTCGCTCGTATCCACGGCTACGCCCAGCGCGCGGAAACGCAGCGGGGTGCGCAAGTTATAGCGGGTTAACTGCCGTCGTTCCGCGGCCTTCAATTTTACCTGCTCCAGTTGGGGGGAAACTGACACGCGCTCTCACAGTTGCGGGGGCACTCGTCAGTATGGCAAAGCGGCGGGAGACGTCAAGTGTCAAATTATCCCACCAGTCAGGCGCCCAACCGCCGTGCCTCCCTTTGTTCTCACGCCCGCTTCCAGTATTCTGCTCTTCCATACCTACTTTTATGGCCAGCCCAACTCCGCCGCCCAAAACACCGCCGAACCCCGGCACCGCAGCCAGTGCGCCCCAGAATTTTGTCGCACCTTCCTGGGCCGCCCTCGTCGAAGCTCACGCGCGCATCGCTCCAAGAATCCACCGTACTCCCGTGCTGACCAGTTCTTCCCTCGACAAACTCACCGGCGCGCAACTGTTTTTCAAGTGCGACAATTTTCAGAAAACCGGCTCGTTCAAAATTCGCGGCGCCAGCAACGCTGTCTTCTCCCTTACCGACGCCGAAGTCGCCAACGGCATCGTCACCCAGTCCAGCGGTAATCACGGAGCCGCTATCGCCTGTGCCGGCGCTCTGCGCGGCGTAAAAACCTGGGTTGTCATGCCCAAAAATGTCTCCGGAGTAAAATATCGGGCCGTGGAGGGCTACGGCGCGACGATCATCTTGTGCGAACCCACGGTCACTGCCCGCAATGAAACCGCCGCTCGCGTCCAGGCACAAACCGGTGCGCACCTGATTCATCCCTACGACGACGATCGCATCATCGCCGGCCAGGCCACCGCCGCGAAAGAGCTGCTCGAAGATGTCGCCGACCTCGACGCCGTCTTTGCTCCTGTAAGTGGCGGCGGCCTCCTAAGCGGCACCTGCCTCGCCGCGAAAGGCATGCGCTCAGACATCCGCGTCTTTGGCTGCGAGCCGGAACGCGCCGATGACGCCTACCGCTCCATTCAGAGCGGCACACTGCAATCCCAGGATTCCAGCGACACCATCTGCGACGGCTTGCGCGCCACCTTGGCCCCGCGCACCTTCGCCATTCTCAGAAAGTTGGCGGATGGAATCCTGCTCGCCAGCGAAGAAGAAATCATCGCCGCCACCCGCCTCGTCTGGGAGCGCATGAAAATCATCATCGAGCCCTCGTCCGCAGTAGCCATCGCCCCACTGTTAAAGCCCGGCACAATCGCCACTCTAAACCTCCCACCTCGCCCCGACCGCAGCCCCGCGAAACTCGGCGTAATTTTTTCCGGAGGCAACGTAGACCTCTCCACGTTACCGTTCTAAGAAAACGACGAGAAGCCGCTAAGTCCAAAAATCATCTTCCCTCAAAAAACGAGGGTGCCCCAACTCGGAATTTTGCAGGTGCGGTCGTCACGTGGAACAGCGGGAAGTAGACGGTTGCGCTTCGGAAAACGATGAGAGGTCAGCAATGGGGATTACGTCTCAAATCAAAAAAACGACGGTGCCCACCCCGGAATTTTGGAGCAGGAGTTCGTCACGTGGAAACACCACAAACCGATCCAGGATGTCTTTGCTTTCACCGCTCAGGAACCTGAGCAGAACTTAAACCTGCTTCATCTTCAACTTCCCATCCGCCTTATTCTCTTCAAGAAACGCCCGCAAATCCGGTGAAGCATCCAGCAATCGAATCCACTGTTCGTAGTACAACGTGACCGGAAAACGCCCCAATCCATACACACTCACGCCGCCCTTTTCACCCACGCGAAATTCCAAGGCCCCGGTACGCCGCCCCGCCCCCTTCTTCTCCAGTTCCGCAACCTTCGCTTTCAATTCTTCATAGGATGGCTCAGCCATTTCTTCCTCCATTCCATCAACGCCCGCGATTATACCGAAGTCGGATTCGGCTATCGAGCTCGTCACTTCAACGTGACTTTTTGTGCCAGCGGCAAGTCCTGCGAAGATCCCCCCGCCATGAACGAGTAGCCGCCCGGCACTAGCTTCCAGCTCTCCGTGCTCTCGTCAAAAATGGACAGATACATCGGATCGATGCTCACGCTCACTTGTTTACTTTCCCCGGCGTTAAGTTGCACTTTGCTGAAACCCACCAGCCGCTTCGGCGGCTCCCCAGTCTCTGCTGGCAACGCCGCATAGACTTGCGCAATCTCCATGCCCGGCCGGCTCCCGGTGTTTTTCACCGAAAAACTAATCGTAGTAGTTTTTCCCGGCTTAACCTTCAAATCCGAATACGCATAGGTCGTATACGACAAGCCAAATCCAAACGGAAACAGCGGCGTCTTTTTTTCCGCGTCATACCACTTGTAGCCAACTTTCAATCCTTCGTCGTAGGTCACTTCGAAAGTCGGCTTGGCTACCCCGGACTTGTTTACGGCTTCGGGGCCCAACTGATCGGGACGCGGCAAGGTCATTTTGGGATGCGGAAGGTCCGCTTCGCTCTTCGGGAAGGTCATCGGCAACTTCGCGCCGGGATTCACATCACCGAAAAGAATATTCGCGGTGGCGTCAGCTCCTTTGCTGCCGGCGTACCACACTTCTAGCACGCCCGCGACTTTGTCGATCCACGGCATGGTAACCGCGCTCCCGGTTTCGAGCACCACGATGGTGCGCGGGTTGGCGGAAGCGACCTGATCGATCAAAGCATCCTGATGATCATGCAGCGACAAATTGGGCTGATCGTAATCTTCCGAAGACCATTGGTGCACGAAAACGATGGCTACATCGGACTTCTTGGCGAGGGCCGCAGTGCTATTGGGATTTTCGCCAGACTCGAATTTGACGGTGGCGCCCGGCGCTTTGGCCAGGATGGCTTTGAGCGGCGAACTGGGAAACCACACGTGGGCTTTCCATGCCGGAGCACTTGCACCCGGTGGATCGACCTGCGCGGAACCACCGCCGGAAATCATGCCCGTATCAGCGTGCGTTCCAATCACCGCAATGGATCGAATTTTAGAAGCATCCAGCGGCAGGATGCCTTTGTCATTTTTCAGCAAGACCGAACTCTGCTCGGAGATTTTTCGGGCGATCTCGAATCCAGCCTCGACATCCACAACGTTGCGCTTGAGTGGAAAGTCCACGATTCCAGTGGCGAATTCGGCGCGCAAAACGCGGCGGACATGATCGTCAAGTTCCGATTGCGAAACCTTGCCTTCTTGCACCGCTTTTTTCAGCGGCTCGCCGTAGAACAGGTCTTCCGGCTGTTCTTGATCGAGGCCGGCGGCAGAAGCTTTCACAACGCTGTGCGTAGCGCCCCAGTCGGAGATCACGAATCCCTTGAATCCCCAGCTTTTCTTGAGCACATCGGTTAGCAAATATTTGTTTTCGCAGGCGTAGTCTCCGTTCAAGGCATTGTACGAGCACATCACCGCGCCCGGATTGCCAATTTCCAGCCCGATATGGAACGCCAGCATGTCAGTTTCCTGCAAAGCGCGCTTGCTGATAAGGACGTTGACTTCGTTGCGGCCACTTTCCTGATCATTGGCCACGTAATGCTTGATGTCCCCGATCACGTGCTGCGCCTGTTCGCACTTGATGCGATGGCCTACCAGAGTGCCCGCCAGAACCGGATCTTCTCCCATGTATTCGAACGTGCGCCCGTTGCGCGGCTCGCGCGTGATGTTCGTCCCGCCGCCCAATGTCATGTTATAGCCCTGAGCCCGTAATTCTTTGCCGATCAGTGCTCCGTATTCGCAGGCTGCATGTGGATCCCACGAAGCCGCCGATGCCACGTTCGATGGCAATGCCGTCGAATATCGCCCGTTGTCCGCGCTCATGCGCAGGCCATACGCCGCGTCGCTCATCTGAATCTTGGGAATGCCCAATCGCGGCACGTCCAGCACAAATCCCGCGCCGCCGTTTCCGAGGTACGCGTTCGGCCGCGGCTTTCCCCAACCCGGCATGCCTTCGCCATGCACCAGATCAATCTTCTCGTCCAGCGTCAGTTCCTTCAGCACCATTTCGGCCCGCTCATCAGCGGAAAGTTTTGTATTCATCCACGGATGATTGCTGGCGCCATCTTTCTGATCCTGGCCCATGCATCCGGTCGCGAACGTTAGCGCTACCACCGCTAGGAATCCGAAACGAAAACCAGCATGCGATGTAATCAAGGATTGCTCTCCTAAATTGTGGCGAATACTTCTTTTTACGTCGGGACGCTCCGAGGCTGCCACACAGTACGCTATTTGGCCACTTTTTCCCAACATCTCAGGACCAACGAGGTTAGTGGCGCGGAAGCCCTCATTCGCTGGAAGCATCCCGAACGCGGCATAATTCAACCCTCCCAGTTCGTGCCCATCGCGGAGGAGTCGGGACTGATTGTTTCCATCGGCCAGTGGGTGCTGCAGGAAGCTTGCCGGCAGTCCCGTGCCTGGATGGACGCAGGATTGCCGCCGGTGCGCATGGCCGTAAACGTTTCCGCTTTGCAGTTCATGGACGGAAATTTTCTTGACGATGTTCGCTCGGCGTTGAAGTCCACCGGCGTCCGCGCCGATAACTTGGAACTGGAGTTGACCGAAACCGTACTCATGCAGGATGCCGATTCCGCCATCGAAACGCTCAACAGCTTGAAAGCCATCGGTGTGCAGTTGGCCGTCGACGATTTCGGCACTGGCTATTCCAGCTTCAGTTATTTGCGGAAATTCCCCGTGGACTCACTGAAAGTGGACCGCAGTTTCATCAGCGAAATCTGTCCTGAATCCGGTAACGCCGCGATTTTGAATGCCATGATAAACATCGGCAAAAGTCTGGGACACCGGGTCGTCGCTGAAGGCGTCGAGACCCACAGCCAGCTTGCTTTTCTTCAGCAAAGTGGTTGCACCGAAGCCCAGGGTTATTTTTTCTGCCACCCCGTGATCGCCGAGAAATTTGCGGAATTTCTGGAAGTGGGGTTGCGCGAATTAGTGGCTCACTGATCTCTCTTCCGCCGTGATTGATCAGCGCGCGGCGACAATACCCCCATCCCGAAAACCAAGGATCCGCAAAATGCGATGCCCGCATCGAAAGCCATCACCGGTGACCACAGCATAGCTCGGAGTGCAAGTCTGGACTCATCGCGACAGTTTAAGAGTCGGTGAAGAACCTATTGTGCTAGCCTTTGAAAATTGGGGCGTGGCGGCGGATCTGTCCGGAACTTTTTTTCCAAGGTGTCTTTCCACCTCTCTGCCTAATGTCCCGCTGAACGAAATATGCGCTTAAAGTTTCCACACCAAAACCATTCCGTCTTCAGCTTCACCTCGAATTACATTCCACAGCACCGGAGAAACTAAAATGCCAGGAACGCGCGCCGGTATCCTGAACATCACCTTTTCAAATCTGGCTTCTGTTCTTGTTGTGCTGCTTAACTCCTTCGTGGCTACCAGCGCTCCCGCAGTCGCGGCGCAAACGAAGGAAACTCCGGCCAGCGCGACGCTATCTCGCGACCGCGTCACCCAGGCCCGCGTTACCCAAACCATTGACGAAAAGCAGCTTCTGCGCCTCAAAGGCAATGTCCACCCGTTGGCGCAGGCCAGATTCGATCAGGGTGCGGTCGCCGATGCCCAGCCTGTGGACCGCATGTTGCTTCTTCTGCAGCGCGGCCCTGAGCAGGAATCCGCGCTCCGTCAATTGCTGGAAGACCAGTTGACCCGCAATTCGCCAAAACACCACGCCTGGCTGTCCCCGGAAGAATTCGGTGCAAGATTTAGTCCCGCTGATGCCGACATTCAGGCCGCTACCGCCTGGCTCACCGCTAAAGGCTTTCACGACATAAAAGTTGGTGCCGGCCGCACCACCGTTGAATTTTCCGGCAATGCCCGGCAAGTGCGTGACGCGTTTCATACCGAACTGCATCACTTTATGGTGAACGGCGCGCAGCGCTTCGCCAATGCCACCGATCCGCAGATTCCCGCCGCGTTGGCACCCGTTGTCGCCGGCGTCGTGTCTTTGCACAATTTCCCGAGGGTTGCTCACTCTCACACCATCGGTAAGTTCCAGCGCGCCAAAGACGGCGGCGCCATCCGGCCACTATTCTCTTTTCCCCAATGCGACAGCAGCACTGGCGGAGAGTGCAATGGGGTTGGGCCCGCCGACCTGGCGAAAATCTACAATATCCCTCCGAGCCTCGACGGCAGCGGTCAGACCATCGCCGTCGTCGGCCAATCCAACATCGATATCGCCGACGTCCAGCAATATCGCGCCATCTTCGGACTTCCCGTCAACGATCCGGTCATCATCTTGAACGGTCCCGATCCTGGCCTGCAGCCCGATGAATCTGAAGCTGACCTCGACGTGCAAGTTTCCGGCGGCGTCGCTCCCAAAGCCACCGTCAAATTCGTGGTATCGGAAACCCCCAACACCGGCGCAACCGCTGGCGTGGATTTATCCGCGCTCTACATCATTGATAACAACCTCGCCGGCGTCATGAGCGAAAGTTACGGCGCATGCGAGCCCGCCCTCGGTACGACCGGGAACGCATTTTACAACGCCATGTGGGAACAGGCCGCGGCCCAGGGCATTACCGTGTTGGTCTCCACCGGCGACAATGGCTCCGCGGGCTGCGATGATCCTAATTCTGTGGATTTCGCCTCCAACGGATTGGCCATCAGCGGATTCTCTTCCACGCCCTTCAACGTGGCCGTAGGCGGGACCGATTTCTCCTACACTATGGCTAGTCCGTCCTCGGTGTACTGGAACACGACCAATAGCGGCAGCCCCGCGACGGAGTCTGCTAAATCTTACATTCCGGAATCCACCTGGAACGATACCTGCGCCGCCGTCTTGCCCAACACCTGTACCGCCGCCAACATCAACGCCAATGCTTCGAGCCCCATCGACCTCGTGGGCGCCAGCGGCGGACCCAGTTCCGTCTACGCCAAGCCGGCATTTCAGTCCGGCATCACCGGCATGCCCACCGACGGCAAACGCGACACTCCCGACATCTCTCTCTTCGCCAGCAACGGCCAGAACAACAGCTTCTACATCGTCTGCCAGAAAGATTTTACCGGGGCCAATTCCTGCGACCTGAGTTCGCCTTTCCAGGATTTCGAGGGCGTCGGCGGCACCTCTGCTTCCGTGCAGGCCTTCGCCGGCATCATGGCCCTCATCAATCAAAGCCAGGCCACCGTTTCCGTACCCGCGCCCCGCCAGGGCAATGCCAACTACGTTTTGTATAAGCTATATAAGAATGGGCCGCCGTCCAAAATTTGTACTTCCAATCCTGCCGCTGCCTCTGCCTCCGGTTGCGTTTTCTACGATGTCATCACCGGAAACATTTCCGTGGCCTGCAAAGGCGGCACGCCGAATTGCAGCAACACCAGCACGGCAGCTAATCAGTTCGGCGTTTTGGGCACCGCGGTAGCGCCATCTTTTCAGGCCACCGCCGGATACGATCTCGCCACCGGCCTCGGCACCGTCAACGTTGCCAACCTCGCCGCCGCATGGGCAACTGCGGGACTAACTGCCACCACCACCACCATCACCGCATCTCCGAGCGGCACGATTACCCACGGCTCAAACTCCAGCTTCACGGTAACAGTGGCAGGCGCGGGCGGCCCTCCGACTGGCCAGGTCTCGCTGATCGCCACTCCTGCGAGCGCACCGCAAACGGGCATCGGCCCCTTCACGTTGGCCTCGGGAACCAAGACCTTCACCACCAACATGCTCCCGGGCGGCACCGCCTATAACGTGGCCGCCCACTACAGTGGCGATGGCACCTTCGCACAAAGCGACTCTGCGCCCATTACCGTCACGGTCAGCAAGGAAAGCAGCAAGACTTTTGTCAGCCTAGTCACCTTCGATCCCAACACCGGCGCCATCGTGAACAGCAATGCCACCACCTCCGCATACGGCGCCCCCTACATCATGCGCATTGACGTCACCAATTCCGCGTCCGCGGCGTGCTCTGACAATTCCGACGCCGGAACCATTCCTCCTATAGACACCATTCCCTGCCCCACAGGAAATGTCACCATCACCGACAATAACGCACCGCTGAATGACTTCCCCAATAGCAACACGGGTGTCACGTCCAACATCGTTCCGCTCAATCGCCACGGCTTCTTTGAAGATCAACCCATTCAGTTGCCCGCGGGCAGTCACAGCATCGTGGCAGCCTACGCGGGAGACAACAGCTATACCGCCAGCACCTCCCCCGCGGACGCTCTCACGATCACGCTGGCAGCCACCGCCATGCCTCCTGTATCCGCACCCACGTCACGAATAGCAGTGGCGTCGCCCCAACTGGCACGGTCGTATTCGTACAAGCCGAAGGCGGCAGAACTGCAACTTTGGGAACCGCAAACGTCGTAGGCACTGCCGCTGATCCGAACACTGGTGCGCCGGCAGGAGCAACCGCGTCATTGTCTGTAACTTTGGGAGGCGGCGCAGGTCCGAGAATTATAACCGCCACCTACAGCGGCGACAGCAACTACGCAACCGCCCCCACGGCGTCCGGCTTCACTATCAATGTAACCGTGGGTACCACCGGTAGCTTCACTGTCGCAGGCACCCCCGTCACGGTCACGGCGGGCAGCACCGCCGTTTCCACTGTCACGGTCACCCCCAGCGGCGGCTTCACCGGCAATGTACAGGTCACTTGCTCCGCAACCGGCTTGCCGCCCGGCGTCAGCTGTACTCCGAATCCGCTAACTATTAACGTCACCGGCGCTTCACCTGTCACGGGACAATTGACCGTCGCGGTCGCCGCGCCATCGGCCACCATGACCGCTTCACGTATCGCCAATGATCGGCACGCAGTCTACACAGCTCTCGCTCCTCGGCCTGCTGGGGGCACTCGCGAAGATAACGCCTGGTGGTTGCTAAGCGCCGGCAATGGCTTCGCCGCCATCCTGCTGTTCTTCTTCCCCGGCCGCGGGCGAAATCAGCTTCGCGCCGCCTTCGGCTTGGGATTCCTCTGCGTCCTCACCTACACCTTGGGCTGCGGTGGCGGCAGCAGCGGTGGAGGCGGTGGTGGTGGCGGATTGCTCGCTTCTCACACGTCGCTCACTGTTTCCGCGACCAAAGTGGCATCCACCGCGAACAATTTAGCGTTCAACGTCACCGTCACGGCTTCAGGAGCCACTCCCACAGGGCAAGTGCAGCTCTTTGAGGGCACCACCGCGCTGGGTTTACCAGCGGAGGTCTCCAATGGCACGGTATCCATCACCACCGGGCTGGGTGCCGTCGGTACGCATTCCGTTTCCGCGCACTATCTCGGAGACGCCAAGACCTTGGCATCATCCAGCGGCGCCCTCAACTTAACCGTAACCGGCACCACCACGTTGCCGCTGACTACGACTCCTGCCGGATCAGCCAACGTCAACTTGACGATTCAATAGGCCGCGCATAATTTCAGTTGCGCAGAAGTATCGAAAAAAAAGACTCCGGCATTCGCCGGAGCCTTTTAAATTCCTAGCCGTCGTTGTGCGCGGCTATCGCCGCGTCACAATAAAAACGCCTTAGGCAGAACCCCAGGCGTGCACCATAAACAAAAATCCAAAACCTAGTTAAGCGCTGGCGGAAAAAACACTGCCCAGAACGTCGGCGACGGTGTCGTGAATTCCACTGGCACCAGCGAACCGCCCTGGGCCATCTGCGGCGGACGCACAACCCGCGCGTCCACACGCTTTTGATTCCGCGGATTCTCCAGCTCTACTTTCGTACCTTCGCCAATCGCTTCGGACACCAGGATCATTGCGCCATTCTGGCTCACTGTATGCGTTTCCGCTTGCAGCGGTTCCGCGCGGTTCGGAATGTGCAGCATCACTGCCATGCGCAGCAACACGCGCTGCGCACGCCGTCGCTCTTCCGCCGTTGGCGGGCGGGTAATCGCCGGACGCGTTGACGTCCCTGGCGACCGATTGATGTTGCCGTTGGGCTTCATAGCTCCAGGCCCCAAAAATCCATATCTGGAGAAATCAGCTCGATACCATATTCCCAGCCATCAGGCCTCGCCCCACCCTTCCACACCACCACAGCAGCGTTTGTGGAGTTGCTGGCCAGATTCGTCAGCGCCACCCGGTCGTCCAGCTCGAACGAATGCTTCAGCACGATCATGCAACCGTAAGGGTTCACCACTCGCGTGTGCGCCGCCACTTGCACGCGTTCTCCCGTCACCGTGTTCCATTCCAGGCGCACCGGAACGCGCGAGTTCATGCGCTGGCCGCGACGCTTTTCGCGGAAACGCGCGCTCGTCAGCTTCGATTCACTAACTTTTACGGACATGTTTTCCTCAACGTTTTCCCGAACGTTCACGCCGGCGTGGGCCTCTGCGTTGCCTGAAATGGAGCTCGGAACTACGATCCAGAGCGACTCCAAGGCAGTTAGGTCATGCTAGAGTTGCGGGGAAAAAGGGTCAATGGCACTGTGTCAAAGTGGTACTGAATGTATAGCTGGCCCCGCGGACAGGTGCCCACCGAGTGAAGAGACGTTTGATGAGAAGAGTATAAGAAATGCGCTACTTGATCGTAAATGCCGACGATTTAGCGTGGGCCGATGGCGTAAATCGCGGTATCGCCGAAGCGCACCGGAATGGAATTGTTTCCAGCACGTCCCTGCTTGCTAACGGTGCGGCCTTTGATTCCGCCGTAAAACTCGCATTGGCAACGCCGGCGCTCGCGGTGGGCGTGCACCTGAATTTGAGCGATGGCCCGCCCGTCGCCTCCCCGGAATCGGTTCCCAGCATTCTGAATGAGCATGGCCAATTTGCCGGCGGCCCGGAAAGTTTTTTGCTGCGCATCGCCCGCCGCAATTTGCGCCTCCAAGAAGTGGAAGCCGAATGGGAAAGGCAGATCCTGAAAGTGTTTCACGCCGGAATCCATCCTACGCATCTCGATGGACACAAGCACGTACACATGCTTCCGGGGCTGTTCGAAATCGCGTTACGCCTCGCCAAACGCCACGGCATTGGAGCCGTGCGCATTTCTCATGAAGCTTCCACATTGCGCGTCGCGCTCTCCAGTGGGGAAAAACAGAATCTGCCCATCGTCATGAAACAGGGCGTGCAGGCCCGCGTGCTGAAACTCCTGGCTCGCGACGCGCGGGCCATGGCCGAGACCGCCGGTATCGCCACCACCGATTATTTCTGCGGCATCGCGCAAACCGGCGAACTCAACATCGACGGCATGAAACGTTTGTTACAAAGCCTCCCCGAAGGCACCACCGAGATGATGTGCCACCCCGGTTTTGTGGACGCCGAGCTAGAGAATTCTCCAACCAGGCTGCAGGATTCGCGTGCCCTCGAAGTCGAAATCCTTACGAACCCGGAGATTCGAAATCTTGTCACCTCCCAGGGGATTCGCCTGGTAGACTATGCTTTCGTGGCCCAGAAGGCCTAAGCCGGCCAGTGAAATTTAGTTAAAAGGTAATCAAAAGGCAAAGCACTTTAGCATGCGCAACGAGTCACCCATCCGCTACTCCATCGTCGTCCCGTTCTTCAATGAACAGGAAAACGTCCCGCCTCTATACATGAAGCTCACCGAAGTGATGGACGCCATCGGCGAGCCCTACGAACTGGTCTTCGTGGACGACGGCAGTCGCGATAACACTTTTAAAGTCTTGTCCGACATTTACGAGCACGATCGCCGCGTCAATCTCGTCCGCCTCCGCCGCAACTTCGGCCAGACCGCCGGACTCAAAGCCGGTTTCGACTTCGCGCGTGGCGAAATCATCATCTCCATGGACGGCGACTTGCAGCACGACCCCGAGGAAATTCCGCGTTTCCTTGACAAAATCGAAGAGGGCTACGACCTGGTCAGCGGTTGGCGCCACACCCGCCGGGATCACTGGCTGATGCGTCAGTTCCCCAGCCGCGTCGCCAACTGGATGATGGCCAAGCTTTCCGGCATCGACCTCCACGACTTCGGCACCACCTTCAAAGCCTACCGCCGCGAAATCATTCAGGAAATTCAGCTCTACGGCGAACTGCACCGCTTCATTCCCGCGCTGGCCAGTTCCACCGGGGCGAAAATCGCCGAAGTTCCCATTACCAATCTCGAGCGCAAGAGCGGCCGATCCAATTACGGTATAGGCCGCACCTTCCGCGTGTTTCTCGACCTGTTGATCGTAAAGTTTTTGCTCGACTACTCCACGCGCCCTCTCCAGTTTTTCGGTTTGCTGGGCGTAGCAGGCGTCGCGTCCGGCGCGGCCATCGGCGGCTTCGTCGGCTTCACTAAGTTTTACTACGGCCGCAGCGTGATGGCCGAACATGGCCCGTTGATGCTGCTTGCCGTAGCGCTCTTTATCAGCGGCATCCAACTCGTCTCCATGGGACTGCTCGGCGAAATCATTGCGCGCACTTATTACGAATCGCAGAACAAACCCATCTACTCCCTGCGCGAAGTGAAAAGCCATCGCAAAGAGTTGAGCGAACCCTCCGAGCCTGCCCGCCCCTCGGGCAGCTCCGAACGATAACTTTCTATAAATTTTTCTGCCTGAAGTGTCGCCCAGTTTTTGTGCTGTACCGCGCGCAGTTTCTTGTTCGAGAGGGCTCTGATGAATCGGGAACATTTCTACAACATCATGAACGGCGAAGGCACGCTCGATTACGAGCTGTACCTCAACACGAAATCGCTCTTATCTTGCCAGACGAAATACCAAGAGCTGTGCAATGCCGACGAACTGCAGTTCCAGATCGTCCATCAGGTTGAAGAACTATGGATGAAGCTGATCGCCTACACCCTTCTCGACATTGACGACTACTTGCAGAAAGAAAATACCAATCGCGTCATCACTCTCTTCCGTCGCGTGCACATCATTCAAAAAATGATGATCCATCAAATCGCCTTGCTCGAAACCATGTCGCCCAAGGAGTACCAAGCCATCCGCACCCGCCTAGGCAACGGCAGTGGCCAGGAATCTCCCGGCTTCCGCGTGCTGCTCAAGATGTTCCAGCCCATCTGGTATTCCTACAAGACTTGCTACCTCGAAAAACACGACCTCACCGTCGAAAAAATCTACGACTACGAGTATTCTCACAGCGACGCTTACGTAGTCGCCGAAGCGCTCGCCGAATTCGACGCGCTATTCCAGAAATTCCGCTACGAGCACATGCAACTCATCCACCGCACTATCGGCTTCGGCGCCAAATCACTGAAAGGCCGCGCCGTCGAAATCCTCGAAGAAGGCATGCGTCAGAAATTTTTCCCCGAACTCTGGGAAATCCGCGGACAGATGACCGACAAATGGGGCGCCCAGTACGGCATAAAACGCGACCCCCTCGGCGGCCACCACTAATCAAAGCATTATTGCTGGCTCTCTGTCATTCCGAACCCGCCGCCTTTTCCAGGCGGGTGAGAACCTGCTGCGCTGTTCCGAACGCGAAGGATCCTCGGTTATTTCGCGCGCTGGTACGAATCATGCCTACAGATTGGGGTGGCGCTTGAATTCCCGGCCGGCGGCGGAGTCCTATAAACGCTGGCATCGCGTGATGATTACTGTTCCGCAATCCTTCGGTACGCCCCGCGAAAAAACAGCAACGGCTCTCCCTCAAATACTTCCGCCGTGTCCACTTCCGCCAGAAAAATCGTGTGATCCCCCGCCACATGGGAAGACGCGACGCGACAAGTCAGCTGCACCAAAGCTTCACCCAACACTGGAATCCCCGAAGGCGTCCAATGAAACCGTATCCCCAGCGCCCGTTCCGCGGCTGGATCCTGCTCCGGCAAAGCAAAAAATTCCGAAATCGCGCGCTGGGTGTCCTTCAACACGCTCACCCCAAATCGTTGTGTTCTATCTAGAACTGCCAGCATGCGCGCCTGTCTATCCACGCAAATCAAAATCAGCAACGGATCCAGCGATACCGCCGTGAAGGAATTCGCGGTCATGCCGTGAACCTGCCCCGGCGCGCGCTCTGCCGTGACCACCGTCACTCCGGTCACAAATGTTCCGAGTGCCTGCCGGAAAACCGCGCTGCTGACTATACTTGAACTCATCTTTTTTTGAAGATATCACAAGAAGAGTTGGCGCAGAGATTTTGCGGCAATCGCTGTGCCGTCGCGCGCAAATTCACAGCACACCAAAGACCAGCCAATTCGAGATCGCATTTCTCATCTGAAAAAGACAAAACGGGTGAGGCCTGCGCAGCTTGGCGCAACCCCACCCGTGGTTAGGTCAAGTTAGGAACCGATTACTTCTTGGGCGGCTTTTCCTTGTCCTTGTCTTTTTCCTTCGGTGGCTTTTCCTTGGAGCGATCTGGCTGCGGGCGCTCTGCTGGACGCGCCGCCGGTCGCTCTGCGGGACGATCCGCCGGTGCCGGCCGTGCCGCTGGACGATCCGCAGGCCGTTCGGCTGGACGATTGTTCGGCTGCACGTTCGCTGGACGATCCGCCGGACGGTTATTTGCCGGCGCATTCGCAGGCCTGTCTGTCGGGCGGTCCGTTGGGCGATTGTTGGGCTGCGCGTTCGGCGTCGGGCGATCAGCCGGACGGTTCGCAGGTTGTGTCGCATTCGGTTGCGTCACGGAACGGTCCGTAGGACGATTTGTCGGCTGAGCAGTGTTCGGTCGATCCGCCGGACGATCAACTGGACGATTTCCCGGTTGCGCAGTATTCGGTTGCGTCACTGGTCGATCCACGGGCCGATTATTCGGCTGTGCGGTATTCGGACGATCCGCTGGGCGATCAACCGGGCGATTTCCCGGTTGCACCGTATTCGGCTGCGTCACTGGTCGGTCCGCGGGACGATTATTCGGCTGCGCAGCGTTAGGCTGCGTCACCGGACGGTCGCCAGGACGATTATTCGGCTGCACAGTATTCGGACGATCCGCTGGGCGATCAACCGGGCGATTTCCCGGTTGCGCCGTATTGGGCTGCGTCACTGGTCGGTCCGCGGGACGATTATTCGGCTGCGCAGCGTTAGGCTGCGTCACCGGACGGTCGCCAGGACGATTCCCGGGTTGCGCAGCATTCGGCTGCACTGGTTGATTCGGCTGCGGCTGGCCCGGACGATTCCCTGGCTGCACCGTATTCGGCGCACCGGCTGGCCTGTTCGCAGGGTTATTCTGTTGCTGGCCCGGCTGACCGGGTTGTTGGCCCGGTTGTGCCGGACGGTTTCCCACATTCCCCTGCGCACCCTGCGCTGGCGTCCTCACTGGCGCATTGGTCGGCTTTGGAGCCTGTCTTACCGAAACCACCGGCTGCTGCGGACGAGGGGCAACCTTCACCGCCGCTTGCGCCCCCGCCGCTGGCGCTGGCTGGATCTGTCGGATCTGCGTCACAGACAGCGGTCGCCCGCCGTTACTCTTGATAGCTTCCTGTCTCTTTTCAAACGAAGGAGGAGGAGGAGGCGGCGTAGCTTTGGCTACCACCGTGCGCGCTTGCAAAGCTGCGGGTGGCTGTTTTGCTGCCGGTCTCGCTGATCCCAGAACCGCTTGCCTGGTAGGCACAATATTCGGCTGGCGCACTTGAACCTGTGCGGTCGCCAATTGCCTCTGGTCCACGCGCACCACATTGCGTGAAACCGGCTGCGCCGAAGTAAACGCCTGTTGGCTGGTGGCCATCACCGCGCCCGGCACTCGCTGGTTCACATATGTCACCTTGTTCACGCGCACATTCGTAGTGTTGTTGTTCACGATGGTGGTGTTGTAGTAGTTGTTCACCACCGTGCGGTTTACCGTCGTGTTTGAAATGTTCACGCGTTCCACGTAGCGCGGGCTGGTTCGGTAAGAAGGCACGTAAACTTCACGCGGTCCTAGAGGGAACCATCCAACATTTCCGCCGCCGCCGCCCACCGAAACTCCCACGCTGAATCCACCACCGCCGACGAACGCCACCAAAGCCGGCGCGTACACTGGCCGCACGTACGCCACACCTTCTACGCGACGCGGTGCTGGAATCCATCCCCAGCGGCCTTCCACGCTCACCCAACGTCCATAGTGAAATGGCGCGAAGCCCCACGGCTGGTCATCAACCCAGGTGTATCCCCACGGCTCAATGTAAGACCAGTGCCCGTAGTGATACGGAGCCCAGTCAGTCTGCTCCACGCGCGGGTACCACACGTGGCCATATTCCTGCGAATCTCGCCAGTCGCCGTGATCGTCGAGATCTTCGTAACCCACCACGTCCGCGGAAACATATTGCGAAGACTGTGAGTGTTCGTAGTGGCTGTCGCGGCTGACGCTCCACGAATCGAAATCGTCATGGTCCGCCGAGTAATCTTGCACGTCGGCGCTCAACTGATCTGTGCCCGAGAAGACTGCATCGTCATTCGCGCGCACGGAATAGGAAGCTCCGCCGCCAGTGACTTGGCCTTCGCCGTTAGGAACTTTAATCGCGGTGGAGTCCCCTCCTTCGTTCACCGACACCCGGTAAGTCCCCGGCGCAGTGATCGAGAAAGCCAGATTGGGCGTGTCCACTTCGTACTGCTCGTCTCTTTCGAGCTGGCGAACGCGCACCAGCACCGTGCCCTCCGTCAAACGAATCTGTGTGATGTTGTCGTCCAGGTTCAAAAAAGAAAACCCGGTGTTGTTCGACAGCCGAATTGTCGAAGCATCCAGCTGCAGTTCGGCGCGACCGTCGCTGTCCGACCACAATTTGTCCCCCGTGGTCACCGGTCGATTGATGGTCGCGGCCACCCAATCATCCGTTCCGCCAGGTTGAAACGATACCGAACCTTGCGCGTACGCTAACCGTGCCACTACCGACGGCGGATCATCATCGTCGTCAGCCAGTGCCAGTTTAGGCAGGTATAGCGCGAACATAAACGCCATCCCCAGAAAACTGGCCACCGTGCGAGCGTGTTTTCTGAACATTTTTTCTTCTCTCCTGGTACTGCTGCCATCTCGTGAATTCAGCTTTGCCATTAGTACAATCTTGTTCGTGCTTGCAACAATTAGGGAGCCATGAAAAGGCGGGCGGTGGCGTTAACTCTGCATCAAACCCCCAGGTATCTGAATCGGGGCTTCGCTGTAGACGCTTACAGGAAAGTCCCCACAGCCTAGCACACCATTCAAACCCCCATGCCGCTCAACAGTTGCAGCCTTTTCCGCGCCAACCTCCGACCGGTGAGAGCGCTCCGCCCAAAGTAATCCGGGTCTCCATGATTCGTTTCTGGGCAAAAGAAAAAGCCCACTCCTTTCGAGTGGGCTCTTGTAAATCTTCTGCAGATGAATTGCAGTCCTTAGTGGCCGTGCGGATGGGAACCGCCACCATTTCCACCACCGCCGGAAGGATGGCTTCCGCCACCACCTCCGGACGGACGACCACCACCAGAAGATCCGCGACTGGGCGCCGGTGCGGAACGCTGCGGAGCCGAATTTGTCCGGCTCGGCGCGGAATAAGTACGCTGCTGCGGCGCGGAATACGTCCGCTGTGGAGAAGCTCCTCGGTTATCGTAACTGCGTCCAGCATTCGCGGAAGAAGGACGGTTGTTGTTCATGCGCGCCGCGCCCTGCGGGTTCACCGACGAATTGTTCGAGCCTGAACCTGCATAGCTGGGACGATCCGATCGCGTCGATGGCGCGGAATTGGAACCTCCCCGATTCTGATAGTTCGTCGCCGGCCGGTTGCTCCGGTTGATGTTGTCGTTGTCGTAAGTCCGCGTGTTGCTTTGTGCCGACGGCGGACGGCCGGTCGAAAGCTGTCGGTCCCGCGCGTTGCCGCCATTTACCGCGCCATTATTTCCCGATGCGCGGTTATTGTTGAATCCGCGATTCGCGCCCACGCTCGGACTGATCGTGCGCACCGGCATGTGCGAAGCCCCTGCCGCCGGAGCCGTCCGCGCAATCACCGCGCGATTCTGCACCGATGCTGGCGGCGCCGATACGCGTCCGCGCGCGTTCACGGCACCAACGTAGCTGGCTCGCGTCGGCGTCAGCCCTCCAACGCGATTGCTAACCTGCGCCCCGCGCAACGAAGCCGCCGTAACCCGCGCCGATCCGCGATTCACCAGTTGCCCGTTCACAAACGCATTGTGTGAAGTCGCCGTCACCGCATTCGGATTGCGCGCGTACGCGTAGTTGGTGCGGATGCTGTGGTTGTTGATCACATTTACGTTACGAATGTACGTGTTGCGAATATTTATGTTACGGATGTACGCCCCGCCTGCGCGGTAGCGGTACCACGGGTGATATACCTCACCGAAGCCTAGCGGGAACCAGCCCACGCCGACGCCTACGCCGAAGCCAAATCCACCGCGGCCTCCCAGAAATCCCACGAACGCCGGTCCATACACCGGGTATCCGCCATACGGTCCCGGACACCAGCCCCAGCGGCTTCCAAACTGGTGCCAGCGGCCATAGTGAAATGGCGCAAAACCCCACGGCGAATAATCGACCCACGTCCATCCCCACGGGCCTACCCAATTCCAATAGCCGTAACTGTACGGAGCCCAACCCACAGAAACCTGGTTCGGATACCACACATGTCCGTACTCCGGCTCATCGTTCCAGGTTCCGTTGTCATCCAGATCGGAATATCCCACGGTGTCGCGCGAAACATAGCGCGCCGACACGGAGTTCTCTTCTTTCCTGTCGCGATCCGCGGCCCAGTTGTCAAAATCATCCGCGTCCGGCGCACGATCGGATTGATACTCCACGTTTCCGTCCGTGCCGTTGAATTCCGCAAGTTCGCCGCTGCGGACGGTATATGTTTTTCCGCTGGCGGTGACTTCGCCTTCTCCGCGAATCACCGTGATCAGAGTTCCGTCGCCATTTTCATTCACGTCAATGCGAAACGCCCCGGCCTGCCGCACCGTGAATGCCGCATTCGGCGTGTCCACTTCGTACTGGTCGCCCTCGCGCAATTCCCGCACCCGGAAATTGATGCTGCCTTCCGCCAATCGCATCTGCGTAATATTTTGATCCAGGTTCAAGAACGAAAGCGCCGTCATCGCGCCCAGGTGAACTGAAGCTTGCCCGGCTTGCAACTCCGCGCGCCCATCCTTATCCACCCACAGTTTGTCGCCGATGGTCATCGGACGATTTCGCGCCGCAGCGCCCCAGTCCCCGCTGCCACCCGGCTGCATGGAAACGGAGCCATCAAAATAACTGAGCCGCGCCACGCGCGAAGGCGGATCCTGCGCATCCGGCGACGCCTGATCTACGTCATCGTCCGCAAAATTATCGTCGCCGCCGTTATTGTTTACAGTCGCCGACGGATTATTGCGCTGGTCGCCTTGCGGGTCGTAATTGCCCTGCGTATCGTAAGTTCCTTGCGCCCGCGCGCCTCGCGGTGCAGCAAACGAAAGAAGACCGGACAAACACAGCAGCAAACCTAGTCTGCCTTTTCCGGTGAATGTGGTCTTCAGCATGATCTTATACCTCGTATTCTCATCCCTTTTTTTGGGGAACGGTGGGAGTCTACCTCAGGTGGTTCTCCCATGGCATATAACCCTCGAAGGGGAATAAAGTTGCCATACCTCAAGTCTTGGCTCAGCAGATCCGATAGGCCTTTATAGAGGTTGGATGCCCTCGCCCGTCCGCTGATTCACCCGTCCACGGTACTAGTACAGGCCCTGACCGTAACTAGCCCGAAATCTGGCCTATGGAACAGCATCATTTTACTTCCACCGTCAGTACACTCGGGGATTGTGAGTGCATGCGCGCTCTGGGAGAATAGCTTCATATGAACGCTAAATGGCTTAGTTCAGCAATCATGGCAGCAATCGCTGTGGGTTCGGCGGCATCTACACCGGCTCAATCATGGAAGCAGGTAGGTCCCCCGGGCGGCACTGTAATCTCTCTCGCCGCGGATTCGCACAACATCAAGAAACTCTACCTCGGCACCTCCGATGGTCATGTTTTCCATTCGAGCGATGAAGGCTTGCACTGGCAGCTTCTCAGCCGCATCGGCAGCGGCCAGGATGACGTGATCACCCACATCCTGATTGACCCGCGCGATGCCAACCGCCTCTACGCCAGCACCTGGGCTTTGTATTCCGGTGGCGGCGGCGTGTATCTCAGCGAAGACGCCGGGAAAAGTTGGAAAGTAATCGGCCTCGCGCACGAAACTGTTCGTGCCCTCGCTCAGGCACCCACCAATCCTAAAATTTTGCTGGCCGGATCTCTGACCGGCGTGTACCGCTCCACCGACGAAGGCGCAACTTGGACTTTGATTACGCCCGCGAAGCACGAAGACCTGCGCAACTTTGACTCCGTGGCTTTCGATCCCCGCGACGAAAATATTATTTATGCCGGCACTTATCACTTGCCCTGGAAAACTACCAACGGCGGCAAAGACTGGTTCCCCATTCAAAAAGGCATGATTGATGATTCCGACGTTATGAGCATCGTCGTGGATCCCACCAATCCTGAAAACGTGCATGCCACCGCTTGCTCCGGCATTTATCACAGCACCAACGCCGCGCAGACCTGGACGAAATACAAAGGCATCCCTTTCGTGTTTCGTCGCACGCAGCTCATTCGCCAGGATCCCAAGAATCCCCAAGTCCTCTACGCCGGCACCACCAGCGGTTTGTGGAAGACCACCAACGAAAATGACTGGAAGCGCGTCACTCCCGGCGACTGGGTCATCAACTCCATCATCATTGATCCGGAGCACACCGATCGTTTGATTCTCGGAACCGAACGCCAGGGTGTGCAGATTAGCGAAAACGGCGGCGCCTCCTTCGTCGCAGCCAATGTGGGATTCCAGCATCAACACCTTCTCGATGTCGCCATCGATCACGAAAGCCCGGAGCGCGCTTTGGTGGTGTTGACCTTCGACACCGACGCTTTCCTCGCTACTCATGATGGTGGCAACACCTGGTCCACTCTCGGACCGGGCCTCAAGCGCACCGATCTCAAGCATGTTTATGCCGCGCCCGGTGGCTGGTGGGCTTCGTTAAACAACGGTGGCTGGATGAAGTACGACGAAACCACTCGCAAATGGGTGAAGGCCGGACTGTACCTTCCCGAACCCGCGCCCGTAGCTGCGGTCGCCACTCCCGCGGCAGTGGCAAAAGCGCGTAAGGGCGTGCCTGCGAACAGTCGCCAAAAAAGCGGCTCCCAAGGCGAAAGTTCCCGTGTTCGTGGCTGTGCAGGTCAACGACATGGCCTTCGGCAATGACGCTTGGTTCGCAGCCACCGCTGGCGGCATCCTGATTTCGAAAGATAAAGGCGCCACCTGGAAAAATGCCGGCACCGAATCTTTCCTGAAGCAGCCCGCCACTTCACTGGAAGCTAATGCGGATGGCACACAGGTCTGGGCCATCTCGCAAAAAACTCTGGTTTACTCCGCCGATGGTGGAGCCCACTGGGACAACAAAGATTTGTCTTTCGCGGCGGCCGGCAATCTGCGCCTGCACCACGTGGATGATACCAATCTCTTCATCACTTCCAACATGGGCCTCTACACTTCCCACGATGGCGGCAAAAACTGGAGTCGCTCCGATGTCCGCGAATTACAATTCCAGGACGTCGCCGGCAATAGAAACGCCATGGTCCTCTCGCTGCAGAAACACGGCTTGCTGGCGTCTTTCGATTCCGGCAAATCGTGGAAGCGTGTAGAAGATCCCCTGGCGGAAGGTTACTTCCCAGTCGTGCGCGTGCGCCGCAACGGAGCGCTCGTGGCCGCATCCGCAACCGAAGGGCTGCTCTCGCTCGAACTCGAAGGCCGCTCCGCCAGCGCCACCGGCGGCGGCTCAACAATGCTGCTCACTCCCGATGCAGCGGCAAAGCCCAAAAACTAAGCGACGTCACAACCCACAAATATTTTCAAAAAACCACAGTTAGACGGAGGGTGCCCCAGGTTCGCAGTCAGAACCTAGGTCCTTCCTTTGCAGTCCTGGGTTGCAGCCGGCAGTCCTGAAGTCTGCGGATCGCATCCACCAGTTTCCTCACGTGCGGCTTCAGCAGATCGTACAACCAGGTGGCCCAAGTTCCTTCTTCAAAGTCGACTGCAAATCACCGCGCCCGTGGATAAATTCCCGAATGACGTTCGCTTTTCGTCGCGATCACACATTCCATCGCGAGCTTCCCGGCAGCATTCCTGACCGCCATCGAAATGCTTTCCTTATGCACGTCCATGCCGCGGGGTCGCCGATCCACACCTCAAAACCTAATTCAGCGAGTAGCCGCTCGAACCAGCGTGAATATCCGGTAGCCTCCACTCTTGCCCGCACAGAAATTCCTCGTTGCTGCAGGTCTCGATAGAATTTCTCCGCTTGTCCATTACCGTGGTGCAATTCCTGTTCACCACACTCCCCAGTCTCTCTCATCAACAATGCAATCGTCTGAGAACTCGGGTGGTAATCTACGCCTATACTCATCCTCATCGGCTCCTTTCTCCCGAGCCTGCGGTCGTCCGATAAACCACAGTGTAGTCAGGTCGAGGAGCCGACATTGTTATGCAATCAAGTGCTTTTCGCAGTTCGCACAGCAGGTTGTCCGGGGCATATACTTCGTTCCAACGCATAGATGAGTGTACTCGATGACAGTTTGGACTTCCGCGCTTGCGATACCGCTCGCCCTGGTGGGGAGCGCTCTCAAGTATTGGTCCAAGCTTCTCAACGACGTGAGCGCACACGGCGTTTCTAAAAAATCTGGCTATCGCGCTGAGATCGACGGGGTTAGAGCACTGGCGGTCATTTCCGTAATCATTAATCACTTCGACAAAAATCTGCTGCCCAGTGGTTATTTAGGAGTCGATATATTTTTTGTCATATCCGGCTACGTTATTTCTTCGTCGCTATACAACAGCTCAACGAAAAACTTTGCAGATTTCATTCTGGGTTTTTACTCAAGGCGAGTAAAACGGCTCGTTCCTGGCCTTATTCTATGTGTACTGTTGCCACGCGTTCTGATATGCCTTTTTGACCCTAATCCCCGGGCTTCTCTTAGAACGGGAGGAGCATCTCTTTTCGGTCTTTCCAACCTCTACCTGCTTAAGCAGGCGACCGACTACTTTGGTGCTTCCGCACAACTAAACGCCTTTACCCACACATGGTCCTTGGGCGTGGAAGAGCAGTTCTATGCATTTTTCCCTCTAATATTCTGGTTTACGGGCTTTACTCGTCGGCACAGCAAGGGATTGCGTAACCTAGTTTGCGTTCTTGGATTCCTTGCGTTTTGGTCGCTCGCTTTTTTTGTGCGAAAGAGCATCCTTCAGAGTCCCGGCGCATTTTTTCTGATGCCAGCTAGGTTTTGGGAGCTTAGCGCTGGTTCTCTAGTTTTTGTGGCTCTCGAAAGCGAGCAACTCTTTGTATTTCCTTTGGTGAGAACGGTGAGATCGCTGATTGTGTTGTTTTTACTAGCTGGCGCTCTTTTTGCCCCTGCTCGGTATTCTGTCTTTACAACGATCGTCGTCGTTCTGTTGACAGCACTGCTGATTGCTTCTTTACGCCCGCGGACCTTGGGCTATGAAATTCTGGCGCATCCAACCGCCGTGTACATCGGTAGCATCTCGTACTCCTTATACCTTTGGCATTGGAGCATTTTGGTAATCAGTCGGTGGACGATCGGCATACGTTGGTGGTCTGTGCCTTTGCAAGCTGGACTAATGCTCTTTTTCGCGGTTACGTCTTATCGATATGTGGAGACTCCAATGCGGCATGCCGGGTGGTCCCCCCATCGTTGGAAGTCTATTCTTTATGGGATCGCAGCTTCCGCCTGTGCTGCTGGATTGACAGTGATTCTGGCTAAACCGCTGGGTAGAAGGCTTTACACAGGAAGAGCACCAAAGTTAGCTGCTGTAGGTGCGCAATCGCTTATTGACAATTATGTGTTACCAGATAAGTCATCATCCTGGCGTGGAAAAGAGTGCGTTCTCTCGGACAACGCTCAAGTGGGAAAAATTATCCCGATTGATGGATGCACACTTGGCGACTTCTCAAGTGCCAAGCACAGGATACTTGTTCTGGGAAATTCTTTTTCGACAGCTTTTGTTCAGGCATTCGACGAGTTGGTGATGTCTGACAGATACTCAGTGACTATTACATCCGCTTGGGGCGCCTCGCCTGTTGCGGAAATTTCAAATAGTGGAGCATGGGAGAAGGCAGATAACTACTATTGGGGCAAAGTATCCCCATCACTACTTTCCCACCTTCGAATTGGCGATTCGGTTTTCCTCATAAGTGATATTGCGAGTTCTTTGCCGGAGAGCGCGTCAAATGTCTACAAGCAGAATTTTTTGAGGCAGCTAAGTGCGGGCCTTGCCAAATTGTCCCAACGACTTTCCGAGCGCGGAATTAGACTCGTCGTGCTTGACGGGCTTCCGTTCGCTCGCGAAGCGGAGTGTGAACCTGCGGTTGCGAAACAGCAGTGGTTTACGCCGTTCGGTGGTCCCTGCCATTTTATTTCAAAACAGCAGACGCTGCGCCGGCGCGCCGAATTAGACGAGATGTTAACCTCTCTTCGTAATCAGAGAAAAATTACCGTTGTTGACCTGATGGAAGTCTTTTGTCCCGGCAAGGTGTGCACTTATGATTCAAGCGATGGCCAGATGCTATATAGAGATGCTTGGTCTCATCCATCAGTTGAAGCGGCACGACTGTCTGTACCGATCATTCGCAATGTGTTTACGTCTGGCGATAGATGATTTCCATCTATTCCAGGCCTGCAGTTCGCGCGACGATGGTGGCCAGAGCCAAGAGATCGCAGTCAGGCTAGCGTGCTCCGCTGTTGCTGGAGTTGAGGAAAAAGTGTGGATACGAGGCAATTGGAAATAGACAAACAACTGAAATGGTAAGCTTTCTGCAATCAGCTTCACCCCTGATCCCCCGGAATTTGCGCCGGGCCATCCGCAACTGCGTCCTCACATCGTCGCAGCTTTGTTTTTGACGTGCGTACACTCCAGCCGCTCTTGCGCAAGTTCCTGATCCCGCAGTCCTGGTTTGCAGTCCTGCGGCACGTGCGCGCCAATTTGATATCCAACGCCCCGAATCGTGCGGATCAATGCGAAGCCATATCCCGAATCAATCTTTCGCCGCAGGTAATTGATGTAAACATCCACCACGTTGGTCATGCTTTCGCGGTTGAGCTTCCACACCTGTTCCACCAGCACCGCGCGCGACACCGGTTGCCCCGGGTGCCGCATCAGGAATTCCAGTAGCGAAAATTCCTTCGGGCTTAGATCAATCGCGTGGCCGTCGCGCTGCACCGTGTGCGTGATGCGATCCAGTTCCAGTCCCGTCACCTGCAGCACCGCGCTGCCCGTCCGGTTGCCGCGGCGTACCACCGCCCGGATCCTGGCGGCCAGTTCCGCAACCTCAAACGGTTTGGCCACGAAGTCATCCGCTCCGGCGTTCAGCCCGCGCACGCGATCTTCAACTACGTTCGCGCCCGCTACCATCAGCACCGGCTGGTCGGGTTTCTTCGAGCGAATGCCGCGCAGCGCATCCAGTCCCACGGTCCCATTGCGATTTAGATCCAGCACCACCAGGTCATAAGACTGATCCGAAGCCATTTGCTGCGCTTCGGGGCCCGTGGACACCATTTGGACAGCAAACTGCTCCTGCAGCAGCCGCTGGTGCAAAAATTCCGCCAGCGGTGCGTCATCTTCAGCAACAAGAATGCGCATCGGCTCACACTAGAGATTAGATTTGAAAGGGGTACAGCTAGTCTCCACCGGCACTGTGAACGTGTCAACCATCTCCAAAGCCAAGTTGCGAAACTTGATACTCACCAAATCCATTTGCTATACCCGGCGCCAGCCGCATTCATCTCACTTGCGCCACTCACCCCCAACGTGTCCTTCCGAACCGCCGCTTTTCCCAAGCGGGTGAGGAACCTGTTGTTGCTTTTCCCCCGCCGATTCCGCTCCCCATCGCGTCGGTCTACCCGGACCGCTTGAACGTCTCTGCATCATTCAATCCTGCTCAAACTTCTCGATCACCTCTCTTGGTATTGCCTGGCTCTCAATTTTCTTCCCTTCTCCGCGCACCACCCAGACCCGTTTTTCAAATCCCTCCACCGCCAGCAAATCCCCTTTGAACAAGCGATGGTGCAAGGAAAAACTGCTCTTCCCCCACTCCGTAATATTGGATTCCACTACCACCGCATCGCCAAACGACGACGGCGCGAGAAACCGCGCCCGCGCTTCCACCAGGGGAATTCCCCCAATCTTATATCTCTCCAGCATCTCCTGCTTCCTCAATCCCGCCCGCTCAAACAACGCGTTGGTGCACGCGTCAAAAAATTCAAAATAACGCGGGAAATACACGATCCCCAATGGATCGCAATCTCCCCACTCAATGTGTATGTTTCGCTTGTTAATCAGCATGGTGGCAAGCCGCCGGAAAGTTCGGCATGGGATGGATTCTATACCTTCTCGCCTGCGGCAATCAGCAATTAGTACGGTCAACGGAGTGCGGTAAAGTATAGGATCAGTGCAAGCGAAAGGCGTTCATGGAGCAGGCATACATTTGCGATGCGATTCGAACTCCGATTGGCCGCTACGGCGGCAGTCTCGCTGCCATTCGTGCCGATGATTTGGCAGCCATTCCCATTGCTGCGCTGATAGCGCGCAACTCCAAAGTTGATTGGAGCATTCTCGACGACGTCATTTACGGCTGCGCCAATCAAGCCGGCGAAGACAATCGCAATGTGGCTCGCATGGCCCTTCTCCTCGCCGGCTTGCCCAAGGAAGTTCCCGGCGTCACCGTCAACCGCCTTTGCGGCTCCAGCATGGAAGCGGTGGCCAACGCCGCGCGCGCTATCAAAAGTGGCGAAGCTGATCTCCTCATCGCTGGCGGCGTGGAAAGCATGTCCCGCGCGCCGTTCGTAGTCGGCAAATCGGAGGCCGCCTTTTCCCGTGCCATGAACATGGAAGACACCACCATGGGCTGGCGTTTCGTGAATCCACTCATGAAAGCGAAATACGGAACCGACACCATGCCCGAAACCGGCGAAATTGTCGCCGAAGAATACAAAATCTCGCGCGCCGATCAGGACGCCTTCGCCTTGCGCAGCCAGCAGCGCGCCGCGGCCGCAATGAAAAATGGAAATCTCGCTGAAGAAATCATCCCCGTGCCCATTCCGCAAAAAAAAGGCTCAGCCATAGATTTTTCGGCCGACGAGCATCCGCGTCCGGATACCACACTGGAAGCTCTCGCCAAACTGAAAGGTGTTGTGAAGCCCGAAGGCACCGTCACCGCTGGAAACGCTTCCGGCATTAACGACGGCGCATGCGCCGTTCTCGTGGCCTCCGAAGCCGCCACCAGGCGTCACGGCCTGACTCCACGTGCGCGCATTGTGGCAACTGCGGCTGCAGGAGTAGCGCCAAGAATTATGGGCATCGGCCCCGTCCCCGCCACGCGCAAACTGCTCTCCAGACTGAAATTGTCCATCGAAGATATGACCGTAATTGAGCTCAACGAAGCTTTCGCGTCGCAAAGTCTCGCCGTGCTGCGCGAGCTGCGCATCTCCGACGATGCCCGGCACGTGAATCCCAACGGTGGAGCCATCGCTCTCGGGCACCCCTTGGGAGCCAGTGGCGTGCGCCTCATCACCACCGCCACCTATCAACTGGCGCGTACCCACGGAAAATACGCGCTATGCACCATGTGCATCGGCGTAGGCCAGGGCATCGCCATGATTTTGGAGGGCGTCTAGCGTGGCACACGGAATGACGCTTTTCGACTCACTATTTCGCTATGAAGCCGTCACAAAATTATTCATGGATGCCGCCGCACTCCAAGCCATGCTCGATTTTGAAGTCGCGCTCGCCCGCGCGGAAGCCGCGGCGGGTGTAATTCCCTCTTCCACCGCAACCGCCATCGCCGCGAAATGCCGCGCCGAACTATTCAACGTGGAAAAGCTGCGCGGCGACGCCGCACTTGCCGGCAATGTAGCCATCCCGTTAGTCCACCAACTTCGCAACCTCGTAGCCGCTCAGGATAAAGACGCCGCCAATTTTGTCCATTGGGGCGCCACCAGTCAGGACGTCATGGACACCGGCTTGATCCTGCGCCTGCGCGAAGCCCTTCGCCTCATCCGCGCCGACACCGATCGGCTGTGCAGCGCGCTCGCCGAACTCGCCGGCCGGCATCGCGCCACTCCCATCGTGGGCCGCACATTAATGCAGCAAGCCGTACCCACTACTCTCGGCATGAAATTCGCCGCCTGGCTCGATGCCTTGCTGCGCCATCGCGCTCGTCTCCACGAAACGCAACAGCGTTGCATAGTCCTCCAATTCGGTGGCGCGGTAGGCACGCTGGCCTCTCTCGGTTCGTACGCCGAAGCCATCGCCAAAAATCTTTCCGCTGAACTGAAGCTCCCTCTCCCGCAAATCTCCTGGCACAGCCATCGTGACCGCACCGCGGAAATCGCCACCACCCTGGGCTTGCTCACCGGCACGCTCGGAAAAATTGCCCGCGATATTTCCCTGCACGCGCAGACAGAGATCGCCGAAATTCACGAACCCGCCGAAGAAGGTCGTGGCGGTTCATCAACCATGCCGCACAAGCGCAACCCGGTCGTCTGCGCCCGAATCCTGGCCGCCTCAATACGGGTGCCCGGCCTGGTTAGTACCATGCTCGCCGCCATGCCCCAGGAATTCGAGCGCGGACTTGGGCCCTGGCATGCCGAGTGGGAAACCCTGCCCGAAATTGTGTCTCTGTCTGCGGGCGCCCTGCATCAATTAACTGACATCGCGCCTAGACTGGAGCTCGACGTTGCGCGCATGAGCCAAAATCTCGCCTCCACCAGTGGACTAATTTTCGCCGAAGCCGCCTCTGCTGCTCTCGGCCAGAAAATCTCCCGCCTGCAAGCGCGCCAGCTCCTCGACGACGCCTTCCAGCGCTCTGTCCAGGAAAAACTTCCCCTGCGACGCGTCCTCGAACTGGACCAGATCATCGCGCAGCATTTTTCGCCCGAAGAATTGGACAAACTTTTTGACGCTCGCAATTATTCCGGCTCATCAAGCCGCAACATTGACGCCGTCATGGCCACTTTCAAATCCCGCAAGCACGCTGAATAGGGAGACCGTTTTGCCTTTCATCAACGCCAACAATCTGCTCTTTCACTACGAATGGAATGGGCCGGAAGGCGCTCCGGTCCTCGTTCTTTCCAATTCCTTAGGCACAAATTTGACCCTCTGGGATCCACAGATTCCCGCCTTCGAAAAATATTTCCGCGTGTTGCGCTATGATTCCCGCGGCCATGGCGAAAGTGGCGTCACCCTGCGCGACTATTCCGTCGAACTCCTGGCTCGCGACGTGATCGGCATCCTCGACGCCCTGAAACTCGACCGCGTGCATTTCTGTGGGCTCTCCATTGGCGGCATGACCGGCATGTGGCTCGGCGTCCACGCTCCCGGACGCCTGCACAAACTGGTGTTGAGCAACACTTCGCCACAAATCGGCGACGCGCAAACCTGGAACACCCGCATCCTCACGGTGCGCTCTGGCGGCAGCAAAGCCGTTGCCCGACCCGTCGTGGAACGCTGGTTTACGCCGAAGTTTCACGCCAAAAATCCCGAAGCCGTCGCGAAAACCAAAGAGATGATCGAAAACACCAATCCCGATGGCTACATCGCTTCCTGCGCCGCCGTTCGCGATTTCAATTTCTGGTCGGAAGTCAGCAACATTCACTCTCCAACTCTCGTCATTGCCGGCGCCCACGATCCCGCCGTGCCCCCCGCGGACGTTCAGCGCTTGTCCAGCAGCATCCCCGGCGCAAAATATTTGGAATTAAATGCCGCCCACATTTCCAACGTGGAAGACGCCGATAAATTCACCGCCGCAGTAGAAACTTTTCTCAATAATTCCGACTAATCTAGAGGAGTCAAAAATGGATGAACGCGATCGCTACGATGCCGGCATGAAAACGCGCCGCGAAGTTCTCGGTGACGCGCACGTGGACGCCTCTCTGGCACAGCGCGACGCCTTCTCCAACGATTTTCAGGATTTCATTACCCGCTACGCCTGGGGCGAAATCTGGAGCCGCCCCGGCCTTCCGCGCCAGACCCGCAGCCTTCTCACCATCGCCATGCTCGTAGCCCTCCATCGCGACGAAGAATTGCGCATGCATCTTCGCGCGGCGATAAAAAACGGCGTCACCCGCGACGAAATCCGTGAAGCCTTGCTGCAGTCCGCAATCTATTGCGGCGTCCCCGCCGCGAATTCCGCGTTCCGCATCGCACAGGAAGTTTTCGCCGCAAAAACTTAGCTCGCTTTTTCGTCGCATGACTCCGAACTCTCACCAATTCCGCCAGATTTTTCCCGCCTGCGACACCGATTCCGCCCGTTTTGCCGTTGCCTAAATCCAACATAAAGCCTATGCTGTCAGCACTATGCACACCCTTAACGCCTCACCCGCTCTACTATCCTCACGTCCATTCACAGGTCGCTCACCCAAACGCTGGAGCGCCTCGCTTTTATGCCTCGCCGCCACTCTGATCGTCGTCCCCAGATTCGCTCCCGCATCCGCCGACGAATCTAGAGCTACGTCGAATGCGGACGCCAAATCAGCCCAAGGCCTGGCCGCCATTCGCGCCTACATTTCCACTGGCTGGGACACGCTCACCCGCTCCATGAACGAGTGCGGCACCGTGGTTGACACCAAGCTAGCCGCCACCTCCGTGATGTATCTCCCGGCCGATTTTCCCGAGCCCGCCGCGCTCAAGAATCTGCAGAAAACTTGCAAGTTTGAAGTTCGCCATCTTCCCGCCGTCATTCGTCATCCCGGCGAAGTTGACGCCAACGCCTTGAATCCTCCGGGCCTCCTCTATTTAGAAAATCGCTACGTCGTTCCCGGCGGCCGCTTCAATGAAATGTATGGTTGGGACAGCTACTTCATCATTCGCGGTCTGGTCAGCGATGGCCGCACAGATCTCGCTCGTGGCATGGTCGAAAATTTCTTTTTCGAAATTGAACACTACGGCAACGTGCTCAACGCCAATCGCAGCTACTACCTCAGTCGCTCCCAGCCGCCTTTTCTCACTTCCATGATTCTGTCCGTTTATGATTCAGGAAAAGGCGCCGGCCACGAAGACAAGAAATGGCTCGCGCGCGCCTACGCATTCGCCGCAAAAGATCACGACATGTGGACAGTAGCTCCGCACCTCGCCGGCGACACCGGCCTGTCACGCTATTTCGATCGCGGCGACGGCCCGTCCCCCGAAAGCGTCAAGGACGAAACCGGCCACTATCGCGATGTGGCCGCCTTCTTCATGCGCCACCCCGAGCTGGACGATCACTATCTCGTGCGCAAGGAACCCGGCAGCACCACACCGCAGACTTTCGGCGCGCAATATTCCGTACGCGTTTGCGACTCCAGCCACGACGCCTCGCCGCCCGTCGCCAAAGATCCCAACCACGCCGAATGCGAAATCGTGGAAGACGTCGCGCTGGCCGCCGAATTTTACAAAGGCGATCGCTCCATGCGCGAATCCGGCTACGACATCTCTTTCCGCTTTGGACCCTATGGAGCCGGCACCACCAATTACGCGCCCGTCTGCCTTAACAGCCTGCTGTACAAAACCGAAAAAGATCTGGAGCAGATGAGCGTGGCCTTAGGGCACCCGGAAGAAGCCCGCAAGTGGAAAGACCTCGCCGAAACCCGCAAGGCCCTAATTCAGAAATATCTATGGGACGAACAGCGCGGCATGTTCTTCGACTACAATTTCGCCAAACACGAACGCTCTACCTACGCGTACGTAACCGTCTTTGCTCCGCTGTGGGCCGGCGTGGCCACACCGGAACAAGCCAAAGCCGTCGTGAACAATCTTAAAATATTCGAACGCCCCGGCGGCCTGGTCATGAGTCCCCACGAAACCGGCGGCCAGTGGGACTTTCCTTACGCCTGGGCGCCCAATCAATTGCTCGCCAACGAAGGCATGCGCCGCTACGGCTTCAATGAAGAGGCCGACCGCGCCTCTTACGAATTTCTCTCCACCGTCGCCGAAAATTTCCGCCACGATGGCACGATTCGTGAAAAATATAATGCCGTGACGCGCTCCTCGGAGACCGCCGTCACCGCCGGCTATCACATCAATATTGTGGGTTTTGGCTGGACCAACGGAGTTTTTCTAAATCTTCTGCACGATTTGCCGAAACCGCTCGCCGAGCGCCTGGCCAGAGAGCAGGACGCCGCTGCAGCCGCTACAAATTCCGGTGCCGCGGCGAATGCCGCAAGCAATTAATCCAGCGGTCGCGTGCTGGGATGTCGCACCGACTTGATAAACGTCACATCCGGCTTGGGTGTCGCGCCTACTTTTGAAGCTACCCACGAACCCATGCGGTTCGCCGCCGCATTCATCACTCCCAGGCTTGCACCGCGCAAATAGTGATGCACCAGCGCCGCCGTAAATGCATCTCCGGCTCCCACCGTGTCCGCCACCTCCGCGGGAAATCCTGGATGCTTGTGTGTGCCTCCTGGCGTCACCAGAAGGCTGCCATTCATGCCCTCGGTCACGCACACCAGCTGCAACTCAAAATTGCGCAGCAGCCACTTGGCCGGATCCTCTTTTGCACTCGCCTTGCGCCCCAGCGTCTCCGCCACCCGCGGCAGCTCTTCCTGATTCACTTTCAGGATGTCGGCAATTTCTGCCGAAGCCCGCAGAATATCTGCTGAGAAAAATTTCTGCCGCAGGTTCACATCGAACACTTTCAACGCTTTCGGCTGCAGCGCTTCCAGAAACAAGCGAATCGTCGCGCGCGACTCCGCCGAACGTTGCGCCAGAGTACCGAAACAAACCGCCGAGGCCCGTACTGCCAGTTTCTGCCAGTTGGGCGTCCACTCGAAATGGTCCCAGGCCACGCCTTCCACGATTTGAAATTGCGGCTGCCCGTCAGCTCCGATACTCAGATTCGCCGTGCCCGTGGGATGCGCGGTATCAATTTGCAGACTCGCTTGCGACAGCCCCAGCCGCGCCAGCCTGCGCGCCGCCGCATTCCCCAACCGGTCGCGCCCCACGCGGCTCGCCACGATTCCTTCGTCGCCGAGCAGACTCGTCATGTACGCAAAATTGGCTGGCGCCCCGCCCAGTTCTTTCCCGGTCTCAAAAATATCCCAGAGCAGTTCACCAAGGCCCACCACCGTATTTTTGGCGCTCGACGTCATGGTTTCTCAGACCGTAATCCGCATGCCAATGCCTGCTCCCCGCGTTCGCAGAAACTTGCTGGCAGGCACATCAAGGTTTCTCTTTCTGGCCGCCTTGCAAACTTTCCGCCAGCTTCAATTCGCGCTCCGCGTCTTCCGCGTGCCCCAGCTCACGATAGCACTGCCCCAGCAGGTAGTGCGGAATTGCATTATTCGGATCCATCGCCAGCGCGCGCTGCAACGCCCGCACCGCCAGTTCCGTCTCGCCTTTTTTCTGCAGCACTTTTCCCAGCAGCACATACGGCCCGGTGGACGTGGCATCCAGCCAGATGGAACGCTGCAGTAACTTCTCCGCCTCGTCGAATTTCTGCACCCGCGAGTAAGCATCCGCCAGCTTGTAATAAGCGGCCGCATACCCCGGATTTATTTCCAGTTCTTTCTGGAACTCCGTGATGGCCTCCGGAAACTTCGAATGAAACAGATCGATTTCCCCCAGTAACTGGTGTCCCAGCGGCAATTTCGGATCGAGCGCCACGGCTCTCTGCGCATATTCTTCCGCCACGGTACTTAGGTCCTGCCTCAGCAGCATCCGCGCGGTAAACAAGTAGCTCGCCGCGGAATCCGCCCCCACGCCAAACATCCGCGCAAACGCCTGCCGCGCCTGCGGATACGCTTGCACCTGAATGTTGCAAATCCCCAAGATGTAGGCGGCATCAATGTTCGCGCTGGGATACCAGCCCTGCACCTTTTCCAGCAGCGGAATCGCCTCCACGGGCCTATTGGCGAGGTAGTAGGACAATCCCAGAACCTGAATCGCTTCGCGGTCTTCGGGATTTTCCGCCGTGGCTTTCTTCAAGGCCGTAATCGCATTGCGATAGTCGCCTTGGCGGTAGTAAGTTACTCCAAATTCATGCGCCAGGTTCTTCGCTTGCGGATTCGCGTTTGCAATTTCCTTCAGTGCCGCCAGCGCCTCGTCGAATTTTCCCTGCTCCGTCAGCCGGTGTACCTGCTCAAGCGATGGCGCCCTATCGGCATAGGCATCCGCGGCCTGCAGGAAAATGAGAGCGAAGCAAAAAACCACGCATAGCATTAGCAGGCGTGCTCGGTATCGTCGAAGTGGCATAGACTTCCAGGCGGCCAGAATTGCTGCGTTCGGCATCATCGGCGCGTTACGAAAAAAGATTAGAGCATAAAAAACGGGGAGCCCGCGAGGGGCTCCCCGTCTTCTTTTCGTTGGTTAAGAGTTAGAAAGTGATGCGCACACCGAACTGCAGTTGCCGCATCCCCACCGGCGAGCCCGGCGCTGAGTCAGCTTCAATATCCGTAATCTGTCCAGCGTTGCCGCCGCAATCTATACACTGGTTGCCCGGGAAGTTGATAACCGGATGGTTGAACACGTTGTACGCGTCGAAACGGAATTGTGCGTTGATTCTCTCCGTGATGGCGAAGTTCTTGGAGAGCGCCATGTCATCGTAAAAGGCATGCGGTCCGCGGAGTGAATTGAATCCCGCATTGCCGATCTGTCCGCAAGCGGGCAAGGAATATGGGCCGGAGCTCGGGCGCGCGAAAGTGCAGGAGTCGAGGCCGTCATCGGCGGGCGTGAGGCCGTAGGACAACGGAGCAACCGGCGTGAACCAGAACGTACAGTCACCCGCGCCACTCGGGCACGGAGCTGTCCTCTTGCCCACGGAAATCTGCTTTTCGTTGGAGGCCACGTTCGGACGGCAGGGCCCGGCGTCGGCGAGGGTTCCGCACTCCCCGATGCTGGGGGTGAACGGAAGACCCGTGCCATAAGTGAGAGTATTGGTGACTTGCCAGCCACCAACGATCAGGTTCATCGCTCGCCCGGAGTCGGTCAAAAATCTTTTTCCTCTGCCGACGGGCAGCTCGTAGATTGTGTTGGCCACGAACACTTGGTTGCGGTTATTGCCGTTCGGTCCCCATGCAAACTTCTTATTCACGGAATAATAGTCGTCATTGTACGCGTAAGCGTGGGAGAAGGTGTAATGCGCCAAGAATTGGAGTCCGTAGCTGGTCCGTTTCTCGGCCTTGAGTTGCAGGGCGTTATATTTGTTGTCAGCGTCATTCCCGTAATAGCTCATATCCACTGCGCAGCACGGCGGTGTCTGTTGCACCGTTTGCGTGGGGTCAGCGGGATCGACGAAAGTAAAGCCTGGATAAGTGAACGACGGTACGCCATTCAGAAAATAGCGGCGCCGATCAGCCGACGGCTGTGCCGCCTGGAATCCAGCCAGTTTGCACGTACCGCTGGAACAATCTACGAAGTTAGATCCAGGACCGATAGCCACCTGATTCGGGTTGTAGGACGGTCCGCCTCCGGCGAAGACATGCGTTCCTTTGTTCCCGATGTAGCTGGCGGTTATGTTCAGGGTCGGCGTGATTTGACGCTGAATCGTGGCATTCCACTGATCAACAGTGGGCAGCCGCTGAACACGCGGGCGCGCCCCGGCCGAAGTTTTGCCGTCTATTCCGTTAATCGGCAAGGTTCCGGCCGAAGAAATTGAGCTCAAGACCGGGGTGAAATCAAACGGTTGCGGTCCAGTGGAAAGATTGAAAATCGCGCTGCGATTGTTCGTTGCGCCGGTATTAAAGCTGTTATCTGAAAGGTCCTGCCGCGCCAACACCGGCAGGTTCTGAGTGACCACGTGGCCGAAGTTAGAGCCGAAGACACCGATGTCGAAACCACGGCCGTAGCCTAGGCGCACCACTGTTTTTGGATCAAATTGGTAGGCCACACTCAGACGAGGCGCAAAGGCCTTGTACGTGTTGGCAACATCTCCATTCGAACCAACGCCCCCGAAGCCACCAACCCTGATCAGGCCGTCTTCCAAATCAGCGAAACCACCGTTGCCCTTGGCGTTGACCGATTCGGGGAAATAGATTTCCCAGCGAACCCCGTACGTTAAAGTGAATTTCGGGCTAACGCGCCAGGAATCCTGTCCGTAGAAGAACCAGCGCTTCTGGCGTTCCGCGGCGCTCAAACTGGAGCTTACGAACCGCTGGAACTGGGTAACGTCCCCAAGAAGGAACGTCGCGATTCCCAAACCATTGGCTCCGGCATTTCCCGTGCCCTGCTGGTCGAAGAACAACAGACCGGCGCGGCTCTGGTCGCTCGGGACTCTGAGGTTTTCGGCGTAACGAATGTCGGCACCGAATTTGATCGTGTGGTTGCCTTGTGTCCGTGTCCAGTTGTTGACAACTTGGAATTGCTGTTCGCTTTCGGTCAGGGGGCAATTGCAACGGGCAGCGTCCAAACCGTCGCCAAAGGCGTATGTGCCGCCATTGTTGTTGCCTAATTGGCCGTTCAAGCTATTGCCGCCGTTGTTCTGGAACAAGAAGCCAGACAAGCCTCCGGTGGTCGGCGGGCCAGCAATCCCGGGCCCCGTATTCAAGCCGGGGAAGCCAAACGCGTCCATCGGCGTGTCCGCCTGATCGGAGTACGCGGTTTTTGGGTTGTACTTGAAGTATCCGAAGCGCACGTCCGTAAGCCATTTGGCCCCGATCGCCTTCGTCACGCCAGTGGCCAGACTGTAGTTGTGAACGATGGAACTGCCGTTCAAACCGCCAGGGCCAAATCCAACGCTACCAAGTGCCCCAAGTCCGCCCGTGCCGGAAATCGAAAAGTAATCGAGACTGAAACGCCCGAACACCTGGTAATTGTGGGGCGCGCTGTAGTCAATTCGCACGTCAAAGGATTTCTGATCAAACGGACCCGCGCCACTGTTTACGAAATTGTCGTTTACGCCGCCAGCAGTGGGCGTGGGGAACAGAGCCAGTACATTTCCGACGTTTTGTCCGATCATGCCGATGGGAATCTGGTTGTTTAGGAACGGCGTCCGGCCGGAGCCAGTGAGCGGGTCGCCAGTGGTCGGGTTGAAGATCTGGCCGCTGGGAACTCCGCCAACTGGAGGACCGTAAGCATTCAGATATTCACTCAGATCGCAAAACCCGGGAGTGGCACTCGCCCCGTTCGTCGCGGGGTTACAGGATTGGATCACGGCCGTAGTTGGAACTGTATATAGGTTGGTAATACCAGCAGTCTGCTGCGTTCCTTGGTAGTCCCCGAAGAAGAAAAGTTTGTTCTTGATGACCGGTCCGCCGACGGAACCTCCAAACTGTTTCCAGTTTGCCGCCGCCAAAGGAACTCCGGGCTGGTTCGTGAATGGGTCTCGAGCTTGCTGGTCGCTATTGCGATTAAAGAAGAAACCGCTGCCGTGTATATCGTTCGAGCCGGACTTGGTCTGCACCTTGACGATTCCAGAAGTCGCCTTGCCGGACTCGGCGTCGTAATCCTGCAATGCGATCTTCGCTTCACCGATGGCGTCGAGGTTGGGGTTCACGACGATAATTCCCAAAATGGGATCCTGGTTGTCGGTGCCGTCTAACTCGAAGTTCGTGCCCGAGAAGTGTTGACCGTTGACCTGAATCTGGCCGCCACCCTGGGGATTCTCTGTCGCGGCGTGGTTGAAGCCCGGCAACTTCTGCGTGCCCGGCGACAGCAATTCAAAGTTCGTAAAGTTGCGGTTCAGAATCGGCAGGTCTACCACATACTTCTGGTTGAACGTGACGTCTACGTCCGCGCGATCGGTCTGCAGTTGCGGAATCTCCCCGGTCACTTCCACCGTCTGCGTAACCGCTCCGACTTGCAAGGATGCATCCAGCGTCACCGAGGCGTCCGCTTGCACCGTCACGCTGGCCACTGAATAAACCTTAAAGCCCGGCGCTTCCACCTCCACCTTGTAACTGTCCGGGATCAAGTGCGTCACCGCGTAGTTTCCGCTATCGTTCGAAGTCGTTTCGAACACCGTGCTCTTGGTAACCGAGGTCACCGTCACTTTCGCGCCAGCCACCGCATTTCCCTGCGCGTCCGTCACCGTGCCGATCACGCTGCCGAAAACGGCTTGGCCGGAGGCCGAGGAAATGCGGTGGCTCAAGCTGAAACAAAAAATGACCAGAGCCACCCAGACAGATCGCCTTGACATTCCACTCCTCCTAAAATCCATTTCGATCCCCAATGCAGATACACATCTGCTGAATTTCCTCGACAACATGTTTATGGATTCGTAAAAGACTGTGCGGATGCAGAGCGACTATCCCCCGCTTGTACCGCCTCGACGTACACAGACACTTCTCGAAGCCATCGATTCCCGGGGTGAGCCGGAACGCCTTCCCGCAAGTGACTCAAAACACGACAGCGGTCAGGCAATCGAGTAATAATGTAGCTTGGTCATATCAATAATCTCGATGATTGAACAAGTCTCAGACCGTAAGACACGGTTACACTGAATAACGCCCTGATTTCCCCGTAGGTTGCATCGCTTGATACGTTCGTGTTACAACCCTGTAACCGGAGTTACTTTGGTCGAAAGAACGGCAATTCAAGCCCAGATCGAAAAGCTGGCCAACAGCTCGGTTTTGCACGGCTCGGAATCTCTTTGCAAGCTGCTCCGCTACGTGGCCAGGCACGCTCTGGATCACCCCGGCGCTCCTCTGAAGGAATACCAAATCGCCACCGAGGTATTTGGCCGGCAGGACGACTTTGATCCTCAGGTGGACTCTATGGTCCGGGTCCAGGCCGGGCGCCTGCGAACCAAGCTCACCGAGTACTACAATGGCGATTCCGCCGCCGAAGACCCTGTGCTCGTCGATCTCCCCAAAGGTACCTACGTTCTCGCGTTTCATCCGCGCACTCCAGGCTCAAAAAATCACACTCCCGGGAACCAGGATGGCTCGCAGACTCACGAACAGCCCCAGGGCAAGTCCCAGCAAATCCCCCGCCGGTGGGCAATTGCAGTGGGAGTCCTTGCAATCCTGCTGGCCGCTGCACTCACTGTGATGGCGGCATTGCTATTTCCTCGTAAAGTTGGCGAATCCAGCGCTAACCTCAATCGCGCCGGCATTCCCGCCGCTTTCCCAACTTTTTGGAAAGGCTTTCTTACCGGCACAGAAGAACCATGGGTAATTTTCAGTAACGCCAGGTTTGCGGGCCGTCCGGACGTGGGCATGCGCTACTACGTTCCCGCGCGCGATGCCGGGGAGCCCATCCTCGATCACTACACCGGCGTCGGGGAAGTTTTGGCCGTCCACGAATTGGACCGCGTTTTCGCCTTGTTACACCAGGAGATTCGCGTCAAGCGCGGCAGCTTATTTTCACTGGACGATGCTAAAAACAACGACCTGATTTTTATCGGCTCCCCTTCGGAAAACCTGACGCTTCTCGATATTCCCAGCACGCAGGAGTTCACCTTCAGGCAGATTCCATCCGGCACTCGCCGCGGCAACACCGAAATAATCAACATGCATCCGCGCGCCGGCGAACCTCGGGAATACATGGCCTCGCCCAATACCGAACCGCTTACCGAGGACTATGCGGTTGTCGCACTGGTCCGCGGCATTAATGAAGGCCGCGCCGAATTGATCTTGGCTGGCACCACCACCTTGGGAACTCAAGCTGCGGTCGAGTATGTCTCCCGGCAGCAGTCGCTGGAGGAGCTGCTGCTGCGCCTTTCCGTTTCCAAGTCCGGCGACTTGAAGCCCTTCGAAGCCGTGCTGCACGTTAAGATCGTTCGCGGTGTCCCGGTGCAAACCGAATTGATCGCTCTGCGTAAAAGCTCATAGCCGCGATTCATCCAACAAATAGTCATCGCCGTGCCGCGCTATAGAGTGATCGGCCCCTTCGCTCGGCGGGTTACGGACTCTGTTTCCGCGCTGCTTTCGCATCAACTTCCAGTTCCGCCGCTTTCTGCATTTCTTTATTCGCTTCATCCCGTTCGCCTTTTCGCTGCAGCGCCAATCCCAGTTGATAATGCGCCTGTGCATAACTAGGCGTGGACGCAATTGCACTTCTGAATTGCGAGATGGCGGCCTCCAGGTCTCCCGCGTTCATCAATCGCTTCCCCGAATTCGCGGCCGCCACCGCCGCTTGCAGGTCCGTAGTTTTTTTCGCCAACATCACGCCTGCGCGACTTTCCGCCGCTGCGCCCTCCGCATCTCCCGTTTGTCGCAGCACCGCCGCCAACGTCGTATGCGCGCCCGCCAGTTCCGGCTCCAAGCGAATCGCCTCGCGCAAGGCCACCGCTGCGTCCGCCCACTTTTCCTGCTGCTTCAACACCGTCCCCAGCGTGTAATAGGCCTCCGCATAATCCGCTTTCGCGTGCAACGCCTTCCGCAACTCCAACTCCGCCGCCGGCAATTCACCTTGCTGCCACAGCGTCACCCCCAGCGTGTAGTGCGCGTCCGCCTGCTCCGGATTCAACTCCGCGGCCTTGCGCAGCTCCGCGATTGCTTCCGGCAATTTATCTTGAAGTTTCAGCGCCAGCCCCAGGTCATAATGCAGCGTCGCGTCATTCGGCGCATCCTTCAGCGCGGCCTGCAGTTCTTCCGCTGCCGCCGCAAAATCGGTCTTCTGCAGGTATGCCACTCCCAGATTCGCGCGATATCCCGCATCCTCCGGCCGCAGTTTCAGTGCCGTCTTAAATTCCGCAATCGCTCCATCACCGTCGCCGGACTGCAACAGCGCCAGGCCCAAATTATTGTGTCCATCAGGATTCTTTGGCTGTAGCCGCACGAACTGGCGGAAAGCTTCGACCGCTCCCTCCGCATTGCCAGCGTGCTGCAGCAGCAAGCCTAGTTCGTTTTGCGCCTCGGCAAAATCCGGCTGCAGTTTCAGCGCGCTTCGCAGTTCCGCCGCTGCTTCTTCCGTTTGGCCCGCCTGCTGCAACGACTTCCCCAGATAGTAGTGCGCTTGCGAATTCTGCGGGTCGGTCTGCGTAGCCAAGCGCAACTCCGCAATCGCCGCCTCGATCGTTTTCTCTTCCAACCTGACAACGCCCAGATGTAAATGAGCAGGCGCGAATTCCGGCGCCAGCTTGATCGCCGCTTCAAATTCCGTCGCCGCGCCTTGTAGATTCGATTGCTGCACCAGCAGCGAACCGATTTCGTCGTGCAGATCCGCGCGCGAAGGCTCTAGACGCACGGCCGCGCGCAGTTCCGCTACCGCGCCGGGCAAATCAGGTTTGAACGCCAGCGCCCGCCCCAGCGCGCGATGCGCTTCGGAATCCTGCGGCGCATCCTTCACCGCCCGCCGCCCCTCCAACATCGCGCCTTCGCGGTCACCCTTTTGAATCAGTGCATTCGACAAATTAATCCGCGCCTGCGCAAACTCCGGCTTAGCTCGCAAAGCGAAACGAAAATGCCCTATCGCTTGCTCCGTGCTTCCTTCCGCCAGCAACACCCAGCCCAGCGAATTGTGCGCTTCCGCACTGTTGGGAATCAGCTTCAGCACCCGCTCAAAAGCCGCTCGCGCCGCAACCAAGTCACCGTCCTGCAGCGCGGTCACACCCCGCGCATATTCCGCGTTGGCCCGTTGTGCTACGCCCTGCGCGGCCTCTGTCTGAGTGCCCGTCGCTTCCGAGGCGGCGCCCGCCTCCGCAACATTCGCGGCGGTAATCAGCGTCAACAACACCATCAGCCATCGCATTGGACATTTCCGCAACAATCGGCATCCGCCATTCAAAATTCGCAAGTTAATTCTTCTCGCGCAATCAAAAATCTGCAACGGACAGTAGCCTTGACCGCACACACCCTTTTACGAACCTTTGCGAAGTGAGGCTTTATCGCCAAACTTCATCGCTTTCAAAATTCCCTGCCCTTCCTTCACATAAATCAACTGGTTCGCGTCCACATTCTCCAGTTTCTCCAGCAATCCGCTTGGCCACCGAATTTCTAACACCTCCACTTTGTCCGCTTTCCCAATCCCAAAATGCACGCGCAGATCGTTCTGCGAAAAATAACTTCCCCCACTTCTCACTTCATCCATCTGCTCATGTGGTTTCGTCTCGCTCGCCACGCGCGTCACGCAACGCAACCGCGCCCCAATTCCGCTGCGATTCGATTTCGTGCCGATCGTTCGCACCTTTAGCCAATTGTTTCCGCCCTTTAGGTCGCAACGCAGCAGCTGCGGATAATCATTCACCGTATTCACCACCACATCCATGTCCCCGTCATTATCGAAATCCCCGAACGCGCAGCCCCGCGAAGCCACCGGCGCCGAAATCCCCGCTCCCGCTTCCATGGATACATCTTCAAATTTGCCATTCCGCAAATTGCGGTACAGCAGCTTGCGCTGCGCGTATCCGGCTTCTGTCCGCAACTGTTCCACCTCCGGGTACACATGTCCGTTGCAGATCAAAATGTCCGCCCACCCATCGTTGTCCATATCAAAAAATCCGCAGCCCCATCCCAGGTATTGCGTGTGCTTCCCCAGCCCCGCTGGAAACGTGGCATCCTCGAAATTTCCGCCGCCAATATTGCGATACAACGAAGGCGTATCCCCCGCAAAGTTTGTCTTCACGATGTCCATGTTGCCGTCCAGGTCGTAGTCAATCGCCGAAACGCCCATTCCCGCTTGCGGTTTTCCATCCGCGCTCAACGCGCACCCGGCCTCCATCGCCACATCGCTAAACTTCCCGTTGCCCAGATTTTTATACAGCGCGCTCGCCGTCGAATCATTGGCCACATAAATATCCGGCCAGCCATCATTATTAAAATCCGCGGTCAGCACGCCCAATCCGTAAGTGCCGTTGGCTCCCAAGATTCCCGCCGCCTGCGACACGTCGCTGAATGTTCCATCTCCATTGTTGTGATACAGGATATTTTTTCCGCCGTTCAAGCCCGGCGGCCCGCACGCCACCAGCAACCCTTTGTAATTGCACGGCCCCGACTCCGGCACCGGCGCCGTCGCCAGATCCAGATCAATATAGTTGGCCACGAAAAGATCCAGTCGCCCGTCGCGATCGTAATCCACAAACGCGCATCCGCTGTTCCAGCGCTTTCCGTTCCCCGCCAAGCCCGCTTTTTCGCTCACATCCGAAAAAGTCCCATCACCGTTATTGTGGTACAGCACATTCTTTCCAAAATACGTCACGAACAGATCCTCAAACCCGTCGTTGTCGTAATCCCCGATGCACACGCCCTGGCCCCAACCGCTATGCACCAGTCCCGCTTTCACCGTCACATCCGTGAATGTTCCGTCCCGATTATTTTTGAATAGATGAGAAGTCGGCTCCCGCCCCGCCGGAAATCCTTCCAGCCGCCACCCGTTCACCAGAAAAATATCCAGCCACCCGTCGTTGTCATAGTCGTAAAAAGCCACCCCGCAGCCGGTCGTCTCCAGCAAATATTTGTTTTTGTGCTCGCCGCCAAAAATAGTTTTGGCGTTTAACCCGGCTTCGCGCGCGACATTTATGAAACGCAAATCCAGCGGCGCCCCGGCAACAGAATTGGGCAGCGCAGCCACAGCCGGCGCGCCACCCGGCGTCTTTTCTTGCCCCGCGACAGAACGCGCCAGGCCCAGCACGTGCTCGAGCGACAGCACCGTAGCGGTCCGGCTCAATGATTTCAGGAAAAATCGGCGTGAGAGACCTGCAAGGCCCAAAAGGAGTGATACCTTCCCGACTTTGGCTCGTGCTAAAATCTGCCGCTTTCCTTTATAGATAGCCATTCAGCACTTTGCAAGCACCCATCCGTGGCTTTAAAAGTAATGAGCCGCGGAGGGTGCCCCAGGTGCGCACCTCAGAACCGGGGTCTGGGGGTTGACGTTTTTTTTTGATTTTCCGATGCCCCTCAGATTTATTTCGCAGGCTATAAAAATGAAATCACTACTCCACTTATCCGCGTTCCTGCTCATCGCCGTCACCCTCAAGGCCGCAATCGCCACCGAAAAGGATCAGCCGCCCGCAACTCTCGAACTCACCCGCCCCGTGCGCTCCTGGGAATTTCTCTCCGCCACCGGGACCCGCGCCGGCATCTTCGGCAACGAATCTGGCCGCGTCGAAGCCTGGGTCTACCCGCTGAAAATTTTCCGCGATTTCCGCCTGCGCTTTCACACCGAAGACCGCGTCCTCGAGGCCGCCTCACTGGCGCGCACCGTGGCCGTTCGCCCCGAAGCCACCACCATCCTCTATACCAGCGACACTTTCTCCGTGCGCGAAACTTTCTTCGTCCCGGTAAACGAGTCTGGCGCTTTCATCTTTTTCGAAATCCAGACCGAATTCCCTCTCGAAATCGAAGCCATCTTCCACCGCGATTATCAACTCGAATGGCCCGCGGCCCTCGGCGCCACCTACCTCAACTGGGACAAGACCCGCAACGCTTTTCATTTCGGCGAAGAGCAGAAAAAGTTCGCCGCGTTCCTCGGCTCTCCCACCGCCACTAGCGCCAGCACGGAATTCCAGACTAACTATTCAAGCGACACCGAGAATTCTTTCCGCCTGGGCGTCAGCACGAAAGGCCGCGACACCAAGTTCATTGCCCTGGCCGCCTCCGTACACGGCGAACCCGAAGCCGAGGAAATCTACGAGCACCTTGTCGCCGGCTACCAGGAACCTCTGCGCCAGTCCGCCGAGTTTTACCGCAACTACTTGTCGCAAACGGTCAGCGTGGATCTCCCCGACGAGCAACTCCAGCGCGCCTACGACTGGTCCCGCGTCAGCATGATTCAGGGCCTCGTCACCAATTCCTATCTGGGCACCGGACTCGTCGCCGGTTACCGCACGTCCGGCGAAAGCCAGCGCCCCGGTTTCGCCTGGTTTTTTGGACGCGACTCCATGTGGACGTCCCTCGCGCTCGATGCCGTCGGCGATTTCGCCACCACTCGCCAAGCCCTTGAATTCGTCGGCAAATATCAACGTGAAGACGGAAAAATTCCCCACGAAATCGCCCAGGGCGCAAATTTCGTCAAATGGTTCACCGAGTATCCTTACGCCTACGCTTCCGCCGACGCCACTCCGCTCTACATCATCACCATGAATGATTACGTCACCCACAGCGGCGACACCGCCTTCGTTAAATCGAAGTGGGACAGTGTATGGAAGGCCTACCAGTTCCTGCGCTCCACCTATGACTCTCAGGGCCTCCCGCAAAATTTCGGCTTTGGTCATGGCTGGGTGGAGGGCGGTCCCCTTCTTCCCGTAAAAACCGAGCTGTACCAGAGCGGCCTCGGAACGGAAGCCTTACGCGCGCTCGCCAATCTCGCAAAAGTCGCCGGCAAAGTAGCCGAAAGCAAGGATCTCGCCGTCGCTTTCGAAAAGCAAAGATCTCTGATCAACCAGGCCTTCTGGCTAGCCGACAAAAAACGCTTCGCCTTCGCACTCGACAAAGACAATAAGCCGGTTGACGAAGCCACGGTTCTCTCGACCGTCCCCATGTGGTTCGGTGTTCTCGACCAGGAAAAAGCCGGGGCCATGATCGCGCAACTTTCGGACGCCGATCACCAGACCGACTGGGGCATGCGCATCCTTTCCGGCACGGCATCACGCTACAGCGGCGGCGGCTACCACTATGGTTCCGTCTGGCCGCTCTTTACCGGATGGGCTAGCGTCGGCGAATACCGCTACCATCACGAACACGCCGCCTACGCCAACCTGCGCGCCAACGCGCTTCTCGCACTCGATGGCTCCCCCGGCCACGTCACCGAAGTCCTCTCCGGCGATTACTATCAGGGCCTGTCCACTAGTTCCCCGCACCAGATTTGGTCCGCCGCCATGGTCGTTGCGCCAGTATTAAAAGGAATGTTGGGTCTCAGCGCTGATGCGGAAAAACCTTCCCTCGCTTTCGAACCTCACGTTCCGGCGGACTGGGCCAGCTTCGCCATTCACAATGTCCACGTCGCTGCCGAGACGTTCGACCTGCAATATCTCAAGAGCTCCAGCTCCATCGAATTGCACGTTGATCGCATCGGGACAGGAAATGTCGCCATCGCCTTCAATCCCGCCATCAGCCCACGCGCCACCGTCACCGCCGTCGAAGTCAACGGCCGCGCCATCCCTTATCATGTGGACAAAAACGCCTCTGATCAGCACGTTATCGTCGGCTTTTCTGCCGAGGATCAATCCACGGTCGTAAAAATTCATGTGCGCGACGATTTCGGTGTCAGCTACAACTCCGAATTGCCCCAACTCGGCAGCCCCAGCGAAGGCTTGCGTATCCTTTCCGAAAATTGGAACGCCAGCAGGGACCGTCTGACTCTCTCCGTCTCTGGCGTTGGCGGACACGATTACGACCTGCCCCTCTGGAACGACAGCCAGATTTCCTCCGTGGATGGCGCGCAACTGCTTAACTCCACGGACGGCGTTGGCTCTCTGCACGTCCAGATGCCCGCGGAAGAAACTGAAAAACGGGTGCGCTCCACCATCACCATCAGCTTCTCCAGCAGGGCGCGCCGCGACAAATCTCGCAAGCCCTAGAGCCCGCAATGTATAAGTTACGTGTATAAGTACAGAGAAGGTTGCTGCCTAAGTTAGAGAGTCATCCGTGTCGAGGTCTCCGATGCCAACAATTTCAAAATCGATTCGCAAAGCCATTATCGTGCTCGCGCTGTTCGTTTCGCTATTCGCCACGGATGCCACCGCACAACAACAAAAAGCCCGCCAATGGTGGCAGGACGCCGTCTTCTACGAAATTTATCCCCGCAGCTTCGCCGACAGCAACCACGACGGCATCGGCGATCTCAACGGCATTACCTCCAAGCTCGACTACCTCCACGACCTCGGCGTCACCGCCATCTGGATCACGCCCTGTTTCCCCTCGCCTCAGGTTGACTTCGGCTACGACGTCTCCGATTACGAAGCCATCGACCCCATGTACGGCAATCTCAAAGATTTCGATCGCCTCGTCAGCGAAGCCAAAAAACGCAATATCCGCGTGGTGCTAGATTTCGTCGTCAATCACACCTCCGACCAGCACAAGTGGTTCATCGATTCCCGTTCCTCCAAAACTTCCGCGCATCGCGACTGGTACATCTGGCGCGATGGCAAAGGCGATCAGCCGCCCAACAACTGGTACTCCGAATTCGGCAAAGCTGCCTGGACCTTCGACAAAAAGACCAGCCAGTGGTACTACAATTATTTTTATCCCGAGCAGCCCGACCTCAATTGGCGCAACCCCGCCGTGAAAGAAGCCATGCTCGACGTCACCCGCTTCTGGTACCAGCGCGGCGTCGCCGGTTTCCGCCTCGACGCCGTGGACACCCTCTTCGAAGATCCCCAGCTCACCAACAATCCCTCCAAGCCCGGCAACGACAAGTTCGGCCGCCCCGACTTCGAACGCAAATACAACACCAAGCTGCCCGAAGTTCACGGCGTCCTTCAGGATCTCCGCAAAATCGCTGACCAATACGACGCCGTGCTCATCGGCGAAACCTGGACTCGCGACATTTCCGAGTTGAAGGAATACTACGGCGAGCACAGCAACGAACTGCAGATGCCCATGGACCTCATGTTTGGCACCGTCAATAAGCTTTCTCCTCCGGAGTTTCGCCGCCAGATTGCCGCCGTGGACTCTGCCGGCGGCTGGCCCGTCTTCGTCATCAGCAATCACGACATGAACCGCTCCTGGAATCGCTACGGCGACGGCGTGCACAACGACGAAATCGCCAAGCTTATGGCCTCGCTGTACCTCACACTGCGCGGCTCGCCCATCATGTATTACGGCGAAGAGCTCGGCATGGAGAACAACGACCCCAAGCGCAAGGAAGAGGTGAAAGATCCCGAAGGTGTCGTCGGCTGGCCAAAAGAAATCGGTCGCGATGGCGAGCGCACTCCCATGCAGTGGAGCGATTCCACCAATGCCGGCTTCAGCAAGACCAAGCCTTGGCTGCCCGTTCCGCCCAGCTACAAGACCCACAACGTCGCCGCCGAAGTCAAAGATCCCCATTCCATCCTCAGCGTCTATCGCCAGTTGCTGGCCCTTAGAAAAAGTGAGCCGGCTCTTGCCAACGGTAGCTACATGCCGCTCGACGAAGACGATCCCCACGTGCTCGCCTATCTCCGCAACGACAAAAACAAAAACGAGGCAGTGCTGGTGCTGCTCAACATGTCCGCCACCCCGCAAAAAGTGCAGCTCAATCTTCAATCGGCCGGCTTCTCCGCGCCCAAATTGTCCGTACTGCTATCCACATCCGCCGCGCCACCGGCAACTTCTGCCGACGGCATCACGCTCGCTCCTTTCGGCGCCCTGATTGCCAAAGTAACCAACTAGCGGCGCAGCATCGTTGATTCACCGTCTCACGCACTGTCGCGCAGCCGCGCAGGGCATCTATGACTCCGGCGGCTCTACAGCGTTCAGTGCATTGCGCTTGCGTCTGGCGCGCAAAAGAATGATCAGAGTGCCCTGAACACGACGGCTGTCAGCGCGCATCGTAGCTCCAGGTATCCAGACAGGAAAAACTCATGCCCGCAGTTTTCCGCAGACCGCCGGACGCTTCTTTAGGCTCCATACCCCTGCGCCCCTTCGGTCGCCACGATCAGGAAATCTCCGCGCTGGGATTCGGCGGCCATCATCTGGGCGACGCCGAAGATCAACACACCGCCACCCAAATCGTTCAAGAAGCCATCGACGGCGGTGTAACTTTCTTCGACAACTGTTGGGAATATCACCGCGGCAAATCCGAAGCCTGGATGGGCAACGCTCTGAAGGGCCGCCGCAATCAGGTTTTCCTGATGACCAAAGTCTGCACCCACGGCCGCGACGCCGCCCTCGCCATGCACATGCTCGAGCAATCTCTTCGCCGCCTGCAGACCGACCATCTCGACCTCTGGCAAATCCACGGTGTCACCTTCGACAACGATCCCGAAATGTTCATTCGCCCCAACGGCGCCGCCGACGCCCTGCGCAAAGCCAAGGCCCAGGGCAAAGTCCGCTTCGTCGGTTTCACGGGACACAAAGATCCCGGGATCCATCTGAAAATGCTGCAAACGGAATTTCCTTTCGACTCCGTGCAGATGCCCCTCAACGCTTTCGACGCCAATTTCCTCAGCTTTGAAAATCAGGTGCTCCCCGAACTCCACCGTCGCGGCATCGCTCCCCTGGGCATGAAGCCTCTGAACGGCCACGGCGAAGCCATAGACAAAGGCGAAGTCACCGCCGAGGAAGCTCTGCGCTATGCCATGAGTCTTCCCGTCGCTACCACCATCACCGGAATGGAGACCCTGCAAGTCCTGCGCCAGAATTTAAAGATCGCTCAGAATTTCAAACCCATGCCCGAATCCGAAATGGCCGCTCTCCGCAATCGCACCAAACAATCTGCCGCCGACGGCCACTTTGAGCTCTACAAAGTCTCTTTGAAATTCGACAACCCCGAAGCCCGCCTGGCTCACGATTTCCCTCTCGACGACCAGCAAGCCGAAGTTAAAGAAATGATGAAAAATTACCAGAACACCGGCAAGCCCTTCCCGGCCGTGAAATAAGCAGGAAAATATCAGCTCAGAATTCTGCGAGGACGAGTGACAGTAGAAGACGGCTTTACACGTCGCACTTTTGTGAAAGGCGCAGCAGTGGTGACCGCATCCATGTTGACCAATCCCACGTTGGGCAAAAATTCAGCCACCGAACAAAACTCCGGAGGCGATAGTGTCTCCGTTCCGCATCGCCCGCTCGGCAAAACCGGCGAGAAAGTTTCCGCCCTGGGCGTCGGCGGCTATCACCTAGGCTCCACAAGAAATCAGCAGGAAGCCAGCGAACTCGTCGCTACCGCCATGGGCGCGGGAATAAACTTCTTCGACAACTGCTGGGAATATCACGATGGCGTCAGCGAAGAAAAGCTTGGCATTGCTCTTAAAGGCAAACGCCAGGACGCTTTCGTTATGACCAAGGTCTGCACCCACGGCCGCGGCAAAGAAATCGCCATGAGACAATTAGAAGAATCTCTACGCCGCCTGCAAACCGATCACGTGGATCTCTGGCAGATTCACGAAGTCGTCTACTACAACGATCCTGACTTGATCTTCGCTCCCCGGGGCGCCGCCGAAGCTCTCCTCGCGGCCAAACAGCAAGGCAAAGTCCGCTTTATCGGGTTCACCGGTCACAAGAATCCCAGCATCCATTTGCGCATGCTCGCGCACAACTTTCCCTTCGACACCGTGCAGATGCCGCTGAACTGTATGGACGCCTCTTTCAGAAGCTTTGAAACTCAGGTCCTGCCGGAAGCCAATCGCCAGGGCCTCGGCGTGCTGGGCATGAAAAGTCTCGGCGGCAGCGGAGAAATGATCACCAATGGTGCGATCACCGCCCACGAAGGCTTGTCCTACGCGATGAGCCTGCCCGTCGCCACCACCATCAGCGGGATGGATTCACTCGAAGTCTTGCACCAGAATCTGAAAATCGCCGCGGGTTTCAAGCCCCTCACCGCCGAAGCCCTGCAGGCCACTCGCGATCGCGTTCGCCAGTTCGCCGCCGATGGCCGCTTCGAGCTTTTCAAAACCACCACCAAGTACGATGGCCAGGAAGGCCGCGAGCAGCATCACTTCCCTACCGCCGAGAAACTTCCGGTTTAGCCATCAGCAGCAGCGACCGCTGCGAGAACGGTACATACAACAGTATCGCCGAGCACGCCAGCGCCAGGCCCAACCCAATTTGCGGCAGCAGCAGAAACGGACCGAGCGCCCAGATTTCATCCAACATCAGCACAAAGGGAAAAATTGTCGTGAATTTCTTTCTTAATCCCGCGTAATTAAAAACCCCCGCACTCAGCAAAAATAATCGCACCGGAATTCCCACCACGGCCGTCACAATCAACAGCACCAGCGCCACAATTGAATACTGTTCCAGTTCGCTCAGGATCACGTCCACCATCGCAAGTCGCGCCAACGCCACGATATAAAAACCCAGGTACATCACCTGGATCAGCGAAAAAAGAATCCTCACCGGCACGGTCCCCACCGCCGGCAAATCATCCGCATCACTCAAAATTCCCAACCGCTTCGCCGCTCGCGCGGATCCTGCCTCACCAGCCGCCTCACCAGCCACCTCTCCCGCCAGCTGCGCAACACTCGCACCCGCACCCACCCATTGCACTGGCGCAACAAACCGGTACCCACGCCTCGGAATCGTCTGAATAAAGGTTGGATTGGCCGCCGCATCCCCCAGCGCGCTGCGCACCTGGTTCACCGCGGTATTCACGCCGTGATCGAAATCCACAAAGGTATCCGCAGGCCACACGCGCTCCCGAATCTCTCCCCGCGTCACCACCTCTTGGGGCTTTTCAATCAGCATTAGCAAAATTTGCAGCGCCTGGTCGCGGATCCGCGGCCGCGATTTCCCGTCTTTGCGCAGTTCTCCGGTCAGCGTGTCCAGCTCAAACGTCCCGAAACGCGCCACGCCACTCTGCGCCTTCCCCTCTTTCAACGGAGATCCTCCAGGTGCGCCTCATTCTACGGGACAAGCACCCCTAACACGCAGCCTTTCCTGCCTTTTGCCGCATGAGCTTTCCTTTACCTTAAATTACCTCGCCGGCATTGCATCATCGCGCCAGGTGGCCACATATTGCGTTCATGCAGCGCGCCACAACCCTTCGCACCGCCATCGCGTCTGTCCTCCTGCTGGCCGCTTCCGCGCCCTCTTCTTCACCTGCTGCGCAAGTCACTCGCGACTTCCTCGCAGCCTTTGACCACTATGTGCGCCTGCGCGAATCTCGGTCTCAGCAGGAAATGGCCTCCGGCAAACACTTTCTGTCCGTCGATACTCAACCGCCGCGCGATCGCGAAAAAAGTTACGCAGCATTAAAACGTGGCGAAGTCATCATCCTTGCCACGCAATCGTGCGGCACGCCAAACTGCCCCGACCCACCAGGCGCCCTCATTCACGACTGGACTGCTCTGGCCTTCATTCCCGGCGTTACTCTGTCTCAAGCTCTGGCCGCGCTTCAGGACTACGACCGCACCGCCGAATTCTATTCTCCGCAAGTGCTGCGTTCGCGCCTGCTCTCCAGGAACGGCGATGATTTTCGCGTCTACCTGCGCCTCCGGCAGAAACGTGTCCTCACAGTAGTTTTCGACACCGAATACGATATTCACGACGAATCGCTAGACGCTACTCACGCCGTCTCCACCTCGCGCAGCACCCGCGTCGCGGAAATTGAAGACGCTGGCACCTCGCGAGAGCATACTCTTGCCCCAGCCGACGATCACGGTTTTCTGTGGCGCTTGAATTCTTACTGGCGTTTCTACCAGGCCGATGGCGGCGTCTACGTTCAGTGCAATGCCATCTCGCTCACACGCGACGTTCCCATCACCTTGCGTTTGATGGTCGGACGTTTCATCGAAAACATTTCGCGCGAATCACTGACCTTCACGCTCACCGCCACCAGGCAAGCGTTACTTCGCCAATTCCCGAAGGCCCAGAGGCCCTGACTTCCGGCCGGGCCCGGAGGCCATAGTGTTTTTTGGTTTTACAAAGGAGAGAAGAAATGCTTGATCAGTCAGCGGCAACAAAATTTCCGACGAACGCTTCACCCGTGCCAGCGTTTCGCCGCGCCACTCGCATCCAGGAAAGCATCACCTCGAGCCGGGAAAAGAGAGCCTTGCTCTGGCTTGCCGCGCGCATCCCCCCGTCCATCAACTCCGACCACTTAACCGCGCTCGGTTTTGTGGCCATGTTCCTTACAGGTTGCAGCTACGCCGCCGCCCGCTGGAACTCCCTGGCTCTTATCGCGGCAGTATTCTTCCTCACAGTAAATTGGTTCGGTGACAGCCTGGACGGCACCCTCGCACGCTTCAGAAATCGCCAGCGCCCGCGCTACGGTTTCTACGTCGATCACATCATCGACTCTTTCGGCGCGCTCTTTCTCATGGCTGGCCTCGGCGCTTCCGGCTACGTGGATTGGCGCATCACCGCCGCGATGCTCATCGCCTTTCTCCTGCTCTCCATCGAAACTTATCTGGCCTCTTACACCCTCGGCGTTTTCCGCCTCTCCTTCGCCAAATTCGGTCCCACAGAACTCCGCCTCCTGCTAGCTCTGGCCAACTTCGTTCTGTTTTTCCATCCCGCTGCCAGCATCCCCGGCCTGCCCTACCGCATGCTCGATTTCGGCGGCGCCATCGCCGCCCTCGGCATGACCATCATGGCCGTCATTGCCGCCGTCGCTCATACCCGCCAGCTCTACCATGAAGAAGGCCTCCTCCAAGGTGTCCCCCACCGCCACGCTGGCGGCAAGATGTAAGCCCTTGGCCAAAAATATAGTCACGCGAAGGGTGCCTCTCCGTAAGGTTCTTGCAGGGTAGGGTTCGTAACCTGGAAATCATCAAGGTTGCTCCGCGCAGCACACCTTCGATTCTCGAATTTTTCTGGTGGATACCAGTCAATTCCCCGTAACATTCAACTTCGTCTCCATCACCTTCGCCGAACTCCCTCCCACCATGATCGTAAAAACTCCTGGCTCCACCACGCGCTTCATTTCGCGATTCAAAAACTGCAATTCCTCCGGCCCCGCCGAAAACTCCACCACGCGCGTTTCTCCGGGATTCAGCGTGACCCGTTGGAATCCCCTCAGCTCCTTAACGGCGCGCGTCACCGAACTCACTTCCTGCCGCACGTACATCTGCACCACTTCATCTCCGCTTACGCTCGAAGTATTGGTCACCTCCACCGAAATCTTCGCGCGTCCAGATGGATCGATGGCCTGCGGAGCCGCCTGCAACTTCGCATACGTAAACGTCGAGTAGCTCAGCCCCCATCCAAACGGAAACAACGGCTCCGTAGTGGTCCCCAGGTATTCCCGTTTCGCAGACGGTTTGTAATAGTAGTAGTCGGGCAACTGCCCCACGTTTCGCGGTACCGTGATCGGCAACTTTCCCCCGGGGTTGTAGTCGCCGAAAATTACATCCGCCACCGCCGTCCCACCCTCCTGCCCCAGGTACCAGCCCTCCAGAATGGCCTGAACATTTTCCGCCACATAGTTGATCGAGTTCGGCCGCCCGTGTTGCAAAAACACCACCACCGGCTTGCCCGTCCCCAGAATGGCTTTCACCAGTTCATCCTGGTTCCCCAGCAAATCCAGGCTGTCGCGATCCCCCTTGTGCTCCGGCGACCACGCCTCGCGCGAAGTCTGCTCGTTCCCGCCCAGCGCCAGAATCACCACATCTGCCTGCGCCGCAGTCTTCGCCGCTTCTTGTATGCGCTTGGCATTCAGCGTGGCATCGCCCAACACTACCTTGTCGGCGTCCCAATCCGGCAGCGTCTCCGTGATTTTGCAGCCTTCCGCGTACAACACTTGCGCGCCGCTGCCCACCTTATCCTTAATTCCCTGCAAGACGCTCACGCCCCGCCCCGGATTGTTGCTGTACCCGCCCAAGTGAATTTCCCCCGCGTTCGGGCCGATCACTGCGATGCGTTTGTATTTATTTTTCCCCAGCGGCAGCAGCCCACCATCATTCTTCAAAAGTATGATGGCTTCGCGGGCCGCCTGCAGCGCCAGCTTCTGGTGTTCAGCGTTGTTCGTGAACTTTTCCGCGTACGCCGCGTCCACGTAAGGATCCTCAAACAACCCCGCCGTAAACTTGGCACGCAAAATCCGCGTCACCGCGCGATCCACCGCCGCCTCGGAAACTTTCTTTTCTTTGAGCTGCTCCACCAGCGTCGGATATCCGCCGGCAAACGGCAATTCCAGGTCCACGCCCGCATCCAAGGCGTACCGCGCCGCCGCCGCGTTGTCCCCAACAATGTGATGAACCGTTTTCAACTCCGTGATTCCAAAATAATCCGACGTTACCGCACCCGTAAATCCCCACTCCTGGCGCAAAATATCGTCTAGAAAATATTTATTGCTGTGCGAAGGTATGCCATCCACTTCGTTGTAAGAAGGCATCACCGTGCGAATGTGCCCTTCTTTCACCGCCACTTCGAACGGCTTCATGAAATATTCCCGCACCACCCGCTCGGAATAATTTCCCGGCGCCACATTCGTCCCCGCTTCCGGCTGCCCGTGTACCGCAAAATGTTTCGCCGTGGCCATCACGTGCGTCTTATCAATCAAATCTCCATTTCCTTGAAAGCCGCGAATGGCCGCCAGCCCGATGTGCGACACCAAGTAGGGATCCTCCCCGTACGTTTCCTCCGTGCGTCCCCACCGCGGATCGCGCGCCAGGTCCAGCACCGGCGCCAGGCAATGTTGCACTCCCCGCGCACGGGCCTCCGCCGCAGTCGCGGTGAAGACTTCCTGCACCAAATCTCTGTCCCACGTCGAAGCCAGCGCAATCGCCTGGGGGTAGGAAGTTCCTTTCGGCGCCACGTGTCCGTGCAGGCATTCGTCGTGAAACAGAACCGGTATCCCCAGCCGCGTATTATGTTTCACCCATTTCTGCACCGTGTTGGTGTATTCCGCCATCGCCCGCGGATCGCGCTTTTCGCTCGGCCGCGAAATTTCGCCGATCCCATACTTCATCAGCACCGCCGCGCGCTCGGAAAGGAAATTCCCCTTCTCATCCACAAACAACGCCTGCGGGTCCTTAAAAAATTGTGCGTTTTCCCACGCGCCCATCATCTGCGCGACTTTCTCTTCCACGGTCATGCGCGAAAGCAGGTCCGCCACACGCTGGTCCACCGGCGTCTTGGGATCGAGATACGGCGCGGGTGCCTGTGCTTTCCCTCCGACGGAGCCCAAGCCCAGCAGCACGCAGCCCAGCAAAAATATTCGCGGCACTCTACCGTCGCGCCCCTTCACCATCATCCCGCCTCCGAATTACAACTCCGCAAACGCGTGCTACTATGCCACGGCTGCTGACATTCGGAAAGTTGCCGTGCGATCCTGACTCATGCGGAAATTCGTCCTCGGAATTGACGTTGGCACCGGTGGCACTCGCGCCGTCATCATCGCGGAAGGCGGCCACATCTTCGCTTCCGCCACCGAAGAGCATCAGCCCTTTGCCTCCCCGAAAATCGGTTGGGCCGAACAGCGTCCGGAAGACTGGTGGCGCGCCGCTGGCATCGCTATTCGCAAAGCTCTCGAGCAGCACAAGCTGAAAAGCGACCAGATTTCCTGCGTCGGCTTCTCCGGACAGATGCACGGCGCGGTCATGCTCGATGACGCCGGCAACTCCGTCCGCCCCGCGCTCATCTGGTGTGACGTGCGCACCGAAAAGCAGTGCCGCGACCTTACCGAGCGCATCGGCGGCGACAAATTAATCCAGCTCACCTGCAATCCCGCGCTCGCGAATTTCACCCTCACCAAATTTTTGTGGGTGCGCGAAAACGAACCCCAACTCTGGAGCCGCGTCCGCTCCGTCATGCTTCCCAAGGATTACGTCCGTTTCAAACTCACCGGTGAACGCGCCACCGACGTCTCCGACGCCTCCGGCACCCTCCTCCTCGACGTCGCCCACCGCGACTGGTCAGCGGAAGTCCTCACTGCCGTGGGCCTAGATCGCAAGCTTCTTCCCCGGCTTTACGAATCCGCCGAAGTTTGCGGCAAGGTTTCCGCCGAGGGCGCAGCCGCCACCGGCCTCGCCGCCGGCACTCCCGTCGTTGCTGGCGCGGGCGATCAGGCCGCCGGCGCTACCGGCACGGGCATTGTTTCTCCCGGCGCAGTCAGCGCCACCATCGGCACCTCCGGAGTCGTCTTCGCCGCCACCGATCGCCCCGCGCTCGATCCTCTCGGCCGCGTGCACACTTTCTGCCACGCCATTCCCGGACGCTGGCACGTTATGGGTGTCACTCAGGCCGCCGGGTTTTCTTTGCGTTGGTTCCGCGACATACTTGCAGCTCAGCAAGCCCCGCCCTCCGCCGAAAATTCCTACTCGCGAATGACCGCTCAGGCCTCCAGCGTTCCGCCGGCCGCCGACGGTTTGCTGTGGGCGCCGTATTTAATGGGCGAACGCACCCCGTATCTCGACTCCGATGCCCGCGGGGCTCTCGTCGGACTCACCGCGTCTCACACCCAGGCCCACATCGTGCGCGCCATCCTCGAAGGCGTGGCCTTCAGCCTGAAGGACACCTTCACCATTTTTGAGGAGATGAAAGTTCCCGTCACTAGCGTGCGTCTCGGCGGTGGCGGCGCGCGTTCGCCGTTGTGGCGTCAGATTCAAGCCGACATCTATGGCCGCACCGTCGAAATTGTCGAAGCCGAGGAAGGCGCCGCCTACGGTGCCGCCATTCTCGCGGGAGTCGGCGCTAAAATTTGGCCCACCGTGGATGCCGCCTGCGCCGCCGTTGTTCGCGTCGCCGATCGCGTGCCGCCCGTCGCGGCCAACGTCCCGATCATGAACGCGGCCTACGCGCGCTATCGCCGAATCTATCCGGCAATGAAAACGATTTTCGCCGGCCCGGCGCAATAATCAAATAAACGCGAAAGAAGGATCGCGCACATCATGAGCTCCACCAACTGCTACGCTCCCAAACCGCAGCACAAATTCTCGTTCGGTCTCTGGACCCTTGGCAATCGTGGCCGCGATCCCTTCGGCGATTTTGTCCGTCCGGTTATTTCTCCAGCGGACATCGTCAAAATCCTCGGCGCAATCGGCGCTTGGGGTGTAAATCTCCACGACAACGACCTCGTGCCCATTGACGCTACCCTCGCCGAACGCGATCGCATCGTCCGCGACTTCCGCCAGGCCTGCAAATCCGCCGGTGTCGTCGTCCCCATGGCCACCGTCTCGCTTTTCTTCCATCCCGTTTTTCGCGACGGCGCTTTCACCGCCAACGATCCCGACGTGCGCGCTTTCGCTTTGCAGAAAACCATGAACGCCATGGACCTCGGCGCCGAACTTGGCGCGAAAACTTTCGTCCTCTGGGGAGGCCGCGAAGGTGTCGAAACGGACGCTTGCCGCCGCCCTGATGAAGCCCTTAAGCGCCTGCGCGACGCCGTGAATTATCTTTGCGAATACAATCTCGACAAAAAATATGGTTTCCGCTTCGCGCTCGAAGCCAAACCCAATGAACCGCGCGGCGACATCTATATGTCCACCACCGGCCACTACCTCGGCTTCATTCCCACGCTCGAGCATCCCGAAATGGTCGGCGTCAATCCTGAAGTCGCCCACGAACAAATGGCCGGCCTCAATTTTCTTCACGGCGTGGCCCAGGCCTGGGAAGCAGGCAAGCTTTTCCACATCGATCTTAATGACCAGATGCCCGGCCGCTTCGATCAGGATTTGCGTTTTGGTTCCGCAAATCTCAAGTCCGCTTTTTTCCTGGTGAAATTTCTGGAAGACGTGCGCTACAACGGCCCGCGCCACTTCGACGCCCATGCCTACCGCACCGAAGACTACGAAGGCGTCCAGGACTTCGCCCGTGGCTGCATGCGCAGCTATCTCATGCTGAAAGAAAAAGCCGCCCAGTGGAACGCCGACAAAGAAATCCAGGCCATCGTAAAAGAATTGCGCTTTGGCTCCGCAAAAAATCCCAAAGCCTCCCGCTACTCCAAAGAAGCCGCCAAAAAACTATTAGCCCAGCCCTTCAACTTGCAGGAGCTAGCCAATCGCCCGCTCCCCTACGAGCGCCTCGACCAGCTGACCATCGACCTCCTACTTGGCACCCGCTGAGCTAAAATAAGTTTCAGGATCAGAGGGCATGTCGAAGCATTTCATCTACCATCGCGCTTCTCCCGGTACGCAGCCGGACTACCTTCATTCTCCCTACGTCTCCACCATCAAGCGCGCGCCCAAAAATTCCCCCATCCATCTGCCCCACACGCTTACGGAAATCACCGGCCCGGTTTTTGACCCTTCCATGATCGACGCCCAGGCCTGCGATCTCACCCAGCAGCACGCCGCAGCCCCGCTCGGCGAACGCATCATCGTCAGCGGCCGCGTACTCGATGAAAACGCTCGCCCCGTCCCCTACACTCTCGTCGAAATCTGGCAGGCCAATTCCGCCGGGCGTTACCACCACGCCATAGACCAGCATAACGCTCCGCTCGATCCGAACTTTGCCGGCGCCGGGCACATGCTCACTGATGAATACGGAAATTTTCGCTTCGTCACCATTCGCCCCGGCTCCTATCCCTGGCGCAATCATCACAACGCCTGGCGCCCCGCGCATATTCATTTCTCCGTTTTCGGTCCGGCGTTCGCCACCCGTCTCGTCACGCAAATGTATTTTCCCGGCGACCCGCTGCTGCCGCACGATCCCATTTTCAATTGCGTCCGCGATGAAGCCGCGCGCAACCGCCTGATCTCTCAATTCGACTGGGACTCCACTGTCTGCGATCACGCCCTCGGCTACAAGTTCGATCTCGTGCTCGTCGGACGGGACGCTCTCCCGTGGGAAGCCGCCCACAAATGAAACTCACCCCTACAACCTGGCAGACCGTCGGCCCCTTCTTTCGCATCGGCCTTGAACGTTTCTACGTCAACGACCTCACCTTCCCCGGCACTGCCGGTGAACGCATCGAAGTGCGCGGCCGCGTAATCGATGGCGACGAGCAACCGGTGCCCGACGCCATCATCGAAATCTGGCAAGCGGACGCCCACGGGAATTATTTCAGCGAAGAAAATACTACAAGAAGTTCAGCGACAGAACCGAAAGACAAGAGAGCCGTGTCCGTGTTCCGCGGATTTGGCCGTATCGCTACTTCGGACGACGGCGCATTTCATTTCAAAACTATCAAACCGGGACAAGTCCTCGGACCAGATGGAACACTGCAGGCGCCGCACATCGCGGTGTCCATCTTCATGCGTGGACTACTGCGCCGGCTTACCACGCGCATGTATTTCCTTGATGAACCATCGAACGACACGGACTTCGCTCTGCACAAAGTGAACCCTGCTCGCGTGCCAACGCTCGTCGCGCAACGCTCGGCGGAGCGACCAGACTTGTATGAATGGAACATTGTTCTGCAAGGTGCGAGCGAAACAGTTTTCTTCGATTGCTGAAGCAGGATTTACAGCGAGAATTTACGCAATAAACGGTAAGCGTCAGCCAGCGATAAACGATCAGCGATTAGGGTGGGGATACCCTTCGTTGGCGAGGGCTTCCACCGCCTGGTTCAACACCTGCGTGACCACTTCTTTGGGGATGCCGTGGCAGAGCAGGCGGTTTATCCCTGAGGCGATTTCCATGTACGCGATGCGCAGCACCTGGTCGTGCTGGCCGAGCGCGCGTTGTATTTCTGGAGGAAAGCGATGGTCGGGCGAAGCAGGGTCCATCACTCAAACCCTACCGGAGGGTAAACTCCAGGTCACCCGTACGGGCGTCCTAGTATCGAGGCCCCCTAGTCCCGGCTGGGTCGCGAACATCAGCGATCAATTGGGTTTGGATTTGGCGGTGGCCAGCCAGCGATTCAACACGCTAGTGAAGTATTCCGGCATTTCCCGGAACATCAGGCCCATGCCCTGCTTGGCTTCCCGGAAGGCCACAGTTGCGGGGGTCTCCAGGAATTCCGTCTCGGTATAGATTTCGACCATGACGTTGGCACCTTGCGGAAACGGGTCGTTCATCTCCACGTAGCATCCGTGGAGGCTGAGGTCGCTGACGCGCGAAGATGTCCGGGCGTTTTCTTTTTCGTCCACGATTTCGGCCATGGCGATAAACGGATAACGCGGTTCGCGCCGTCGTTCGGCTTGCATGAGATTCTCCCTTGCGGGAAGGGGGCTATTCAAATGCGGGGTGTTACAGAAACAATGATATGTGAGGTTCCCGAGCCATCCAAGGAGATTCGCCCAACTGAGGCTGAGCAGCAGCAAGATCCACGACGACCCGTTGGCGCGTTTTTTGATTGAAGATGAGGTATTCGCCCGGGACCATTACGAAGAGCGTTGCGACCCGCGTTTGAGCGGCTACAAAATTCTCGGCGGAACCTCGCCACAACACGTTTCCTATCGGGTCAATCTTGAAGATATCGAAGTCACAGACCGTGGGCCGATGGCCTCCTCTGTGCAGGGGGCTATGTTTGTACCAGTTTGCGAATTTGCGGTCTGTCCCGGACAGCACAGGGTCGTCTACTGCTTACAATCCCGACCAAGATTAGAATTTCAGCTGCGTTCCGCGGCCCTGCGATTAGGCTGCAGGCATGGAGCTGTCCCCTCGGAATTTAGGCGTCATTGATCCTCCGACCGCGCGGCTGGTTCTGAACATCCTGATTGCTGTTATCGGCCTGGCTATAGGAATCTGGTTGTTGTCTGGCGCAACGGACAACCGGGCAGCGGATACGCCGATGACCCTGATGTGCGGAGCGTTCCTGGTGGCCGCCAGTGCGCTTCTGGCCAATTCCTCTATCCGATTTTTCCTCAAATACCGAAACTAAATTCCTCACATTTTCAGAAGCTTTTTTTAGGCCTTCCAGGATCTGCCAGTTCAGGTTGGCGGAATCTGGCTGTTTTGCTGCGTTCGACGGATGAGAGATGGGGAGCAGCGGGAGGTGCGGGTTGGTTGCGCTGTGGTCGTTGGGGCTATGCGGGGCAGAGTTGGTTTCGGGGCCGGAGTGGGCAGCGGGGAGATGCCGGACAAAGAGGTTGGCAATATAGGCGGATGCTGCGGCGTGACATGTGGAAGTCTGTCCAATGGCAAGAAGGTACAAAGCACGCAAGGAAATGGCGGCTGGGGAGCGATTATTTCGGGTGGTGGAGTGCGGAGGAAGTGGTGAGGACCGGTTCGGCGACTGTTGGGTGGAGGGTTGTTTGCGGGCGCTGTGAAGACGGGTGCGGCGGTGAATTGCGATGCTATGCCTGATTTTACTGATTGACTACCATCCTGACAACTGCACTAAGGACAGAATTGCAGGGTCGTACCGGGACTGTACTTGCTGGAGCGCGTCTGAGCGGAGAGTTGCGGATGGCGCTGAATCGCGACTTTTTTCGGCGCTAGGATTTTTAGATTTTTGCGGCGGGGTACGCGTGTGTGAGTGTGGGGCGCTGTGGTAATATTTAAAAACTGTGCGCCCGTAGCTCAGCTGGATCAGAGCGTCTGGCTACGAACCAGAAGGTCGGGAGTTCGAATCTCTCCGGGCGCACCATCCTTACCCATTCGTTATCTGTATTTTAAACTCCTTTCTCAACAGATTTTTTTGTCAAAGATTTGGTCACATTGGGCACATACGGAAAAACGTCAAAACCAACTCCGAGCTTCTCCGTTGTCTCCTGACGAAACTTCAGGTCCTCCGGTAACTTCGAATAACGTGCTGTTATTGTGCCGCCAGCATGGCCAATCCATAACGCAACCAAGTCCTCTGGCGCATCCGTTTTGCGCAGCCACGTGACTCGATAGCGGCGAAATGCGTGGAAGCCTGAAGGCGCGATGTTTAGCGTCCTGAGCAACGGATGGAAATGCCGCCGAAGGATGTTTGACTGTGAGTGTGGCAGGCCTTCGTTCCCTGATGAAAAAAGCAACCCATTTCGGTGGCCGGCAAAGGCTTTCAGGATCTCGCCGACCTCCTTCGTAAAGTCCACCTGCCGAACAGCCGCAGACGTCTTCGGAGGCTGGATTTTGCTGTGATAGGCGGACTCCTTAACCGAGATGATCCGATTCTCGAAGTCAATGTTCGCGATGTTCAGGCCGAGAGCTTCGCCGATTCGCAAGCCGGTGGCAGCGAGCAGCGTGTACAGAACGCGATATAGACCCGTGGATTTCTCGATTATTTGTTGGAGTTGCGCTTCATCAAAAAAAGGTTGACGTTGATTCTTGGCCACGACCTCGGGAGCGTCGATAAAATCGTGATTCCACTTTCGCGGATAAAGCTGGTCACCGTTTTCGTCCACCGCAGAGGTGACGATCTCCTTTGCGAGTTGCAAGTAATTGTGAATGGACTTTGGCTTGAGACCGGCTTCGTACATCCGGGCAACCAACGATTTTAGGGCCGCATTGCCGACGCTCGCGAGCGGAAGGTCGCCGAGGTTTGGATTCAGCCAATTCTTGAGACATGAAGTCCATGTCGCTAGGGTGGCTGCCTTGACGGGTTTTTTCTTCCTGAGTGCAACGCCTTTCAAGAATTGTTCAGCTTGTTCTCGGAAAGTCGCTCCATTAACGCGCTGGAATTCTTGAACCGAATTTACTCCCGCATCCTGCAAAATCGATTCGGCTCTCCGATGCCGCTCGCCCCTGGAAAGTCTGCCGGGTCCAGATACAGGACAGATTCGTTCTCGAACTTGAATTCGTCCCATACTGTGCTGGTCGTCCTTCCTGAAGCGTAATACGTACCAATTGCCGTGTGTCTCGATTGATCCTTGCTGATATCGCCTTGCCATAGACCGTCTCCGGTTTCGGCTCGGCTGCACTGGACGCATGCTACCACACGAACATTTACCCACTAATGGCTCGATTGCAGTCAAAGATGAGCGAACCACGTCCATCAACCCCCTCCGTGCCTTAGCTTCGTCGGGGGAATGGGCTTCGGTTTGGGATTGCGTCTTGTTACATTCGGTTACGAGGGCAAATCCTCGGTCGATTTCAGCGTCACTCCAATCGCTTAAGTTTGACGGAGCTTCGATCTCGCGGGCCAAAGGTGCGAACTCGTCGACGTGGTTGGCGAGATGCACGAGGACGGCGCATTTGTCCAAGTATTTGCCGTCTCCGAATTTCATCGACAGCGGGTGCAGTTCTACGGCGCAACCGCACATGCTACAAACGAGAGCTTCTCGAGTTTGGAACGTTTTCTTCTCGGTGCGTAGTTCTTTGGTGAGGTAACTTCTGAGTCTAAACATGATCGGAAATCCCTTCATTTGAGGTAGGAGTTTTAAAGAGGTTTTCTTGTTCACTGCGTGGGGACTTGAATCGCGGGGCGCTAACTACTGAACCTGCTAGGAGTGGGATGAGCTAGTGGACGAACGTTTTGATGGTTCCTGAGGATTTTTCTACTTGAGGCGAGCAGTTGCCTAGTTACCGCTGCAACTCTAAAGCCGGGGCGTTTGGCTCTTTCGCGGCACTCATTGGGAGGGGATCCCTTTGGTCCGGCTTTTGTGCGACGCCAGCTTCGGCGTCTACGACAAAGTAGGTTCCGTCGCTTCTCCGCTTGAGAGCTCCTTTCCCGATGAGCTCGGAAATGGCCCTGTAGTTTCTTCCTCCGACGCCTCCGGATTCCTGGCCGATTGCATATTTGCTCTTCCAGGGTCCTCGTCCTTTAAGCTTTTGCAATAGCGAGGCTGCCAGCGCGCTAAGCCGCAGAACTTGCTGCCGTTTGTATTTGAAGGGCTCAGTGCCGTTCCCGTAGTCGACTTCGAATGACATCAGGGGGGATTCTTCGCTGCTCCGACCGAACGTCTGAAAGTCGATGCAGGAGTAGCCGCCGTCCCGATCACGCTCTTGGTAGCGTTCCTGGCAAAAGATGAGTTCTGCTTTCTTCGTGATCACCGAACCGCCAGAACACTTGTTTGACCAGCGTTCCGGCCCAATGATACGAAGCCAATTAGGCTTTTTCCTCTGGAGCGATAAGTCCGATTCCCGCCCCGTGTGGTGCAACAGGAAGATTGTCCTTTCTGAGAACAGGCGTTCGAAGAACTCCAGGACTTGTTTTTGTCCCTGATTGTCTACCGCTCGTTCTGAGTGAAGCTGGTAGAAGCAATCCAGGTACACGACCTGTTTGTCTGCGTGCTCCTTCGCGAGTCCTTGCCAGAAAGCTTTGTTCGTCCATTCAATGTCAAAGCCGTTTTTCTTGAGCGATGTTCCAGAAACGACATGGAGATTGGCTCTGATAAGCTTTTGTTCATCGGGACTGAACTCCTGGATAATTTCCGTAAAGCGGTCCTCGATGTCGCAGTTGTCATTCTCTGTATCGAAGTAAAGGACGCCGACTGGTCCGAGAGCGTTCCTGTACCGAAACCAGTCCTTGCCGCAAGCGTCGTGCATACTCTTGCGGCAAGGACTG